>OLSO01000038.1_pt1 | contig 132169 bp, 122 predicted proteins | sample 1672441 | NCBI WGS metagenome assembly OLSO01 (sample SAMEA3136686, study PRJEB25190) | human gut metagenome | biome: human gut; feature: human-associated habitat; material: faeces | place: Austria | collected 2013 | reverse complement strand
GTGAACCATCCGGTTGATGTTGTCAGTCCGAAAAGGAAAATACTGATCGCGATCAGCGCTCTCGCAACAGAGCCCATTCCGGACTCAAATGCTGTCAGTGTCAGCTCTGATCCCTGAAGTCCTGAATTCCAGTAGCCTGTGGTGATAACAACAAGACCTGTCATGGAGCAGACTACGATGGTGTCTGCAAATACCTCAAATGCTCCCATCAGTCCCTGTTTTACAGGATGGTCTGTTTTTGCGGAAGCATGGATCATAGGTGAGGTTCCCCAGCCTGCCTCGTTGCTGTATACAGAACGGGCAAATCCAAGACGCATAGCTGTTGCAACACCGGCTCCCATAAATCCGCCGACTGCTGCCTGTGTTGTAAATGCACCCTTGAAGATCAGTCCAAAGGTTTCTGGCAGCTTGTCAAAATTCATTACCAGTATTGCAAGAGATCCTACAATGTAAAGCATGCACATGATCGGTGTCATATAGGAAGAGATCACACCGACTTTCTTTACACCACCAATGATGATCAGGTAGATCGCTGCCACATACAGAAGTGACGGCACGATGTACGGCAGGTGGAAGGTACTTCCGACAGCCTCTGATACTGTATAATTCTGTAAGGTGATGAACCATGTCATAAAAATACAGCCGCCGAACAGTACTGCAAAAAGTTTCCAGAAGGGAAGCTTTTTCTCTCCGCCAAGACCCTTCTGCATGTAGTAGGTCGGGCCTCCCTGGTACTCACCGTTTGGCTGTTTTTCTCTGTAGTACACAGCAAGTGTTACCTCTGCCATCTTGATGACCATAGCAAGAAGCGCCGCGATCCAGAGCCAGAATAATGCACCAGGTCCTCCTGTTGCAATGGCTGTTGCAACACCGGACATGTTGGATACTCCAACGGTACCGCCGATCGCAATGGAAATAGCCTGGAACGGTGTCAGGCTCTTTCCGTCGTCTCCGCCTTCCTGACGGCGTTCTTTACTGAACATGTTTTTCACAATGTAACCAAAATGGCGGAACTGGAAGAAACCGGAACGTACTGTCAGATATACGCCTGTAGCGAGAATCGTGATCAGCAGCGGCAGTCCCCAGAGCCAATTGGTCAGATTTTCAAATAATTCAAACATCTTTTCCTCTCCTATCCTTTTTATTGTTTTTCTTTTGCATACATTCGGAAAATCCGCGTACAGAATATAAAAAATCCCCAGAACATGAAGTCAGATACGGATACCCGGTGTTCTCGACATACAGCTCTTCTGCCATATATCTGCGAGCCCCGTTTCTGCCCTCTTTATACTTCATGCTCTGGGGATCTTACATTTCAGTCCACTAATCTTCCAAACGATCACAGTATATCACAGTTCCGGAGGAATTGCTACTTTTTCCGTTTGAATTTTGTAATGCTCAATACCAGGTTATCTTTTCGATTCATGAAAATAACAGTCATCTTCACGTCCATATTCTTGTAAATACAATAGATTTGACTAATGGTATGCTCTATAACTGTGATATGCATAATTTCTATGCTATCAGAAACCATGTTAAATTTGTTCTACAATCATACCGTTTGTGGTATGGGGATCATCCGTTGCGCTTATTAGAATAATATCCGTTTATATAAAATTATCCCTCAGGACTTTTTTAACAGAAAAAATTACTACTTTTTGCAATATTCATAAATATTAAATGGTTCTTTTCTTTTTTCAAATAAGATATCAGCTTCTTTCCTTTGATGAAAATCTGATTTCTGACACTCTTGGTCTCCTTTTTCCTGCACTAAAAAAACGCCACAAATTGTGACGTTTTTTAGTACCCTTTATATTTCAATGAGATTTCTTGATTCTAAAACTCACTTTTTCCATATTTTCTTTCTGCCCCTCGATATGGCTGTTCTTCCAAACTTAAAATTGCTTTTTTAAGTTTTTCTGCCAGTGCAATTGCATTATCAGCATAATTACTAACAAGAAGTGCCTGCTCGTATATCTTATCAATATCTCTATATGCCTGTGGAAACATTTTTACGGTATATTTATCCCAAATGTTTCCTCCTGAGTTCTCTCAATGCCTCACGTGCATCTAATAATTCTGCACCTTCTGCGACTTCCCGTTCTGCTTCAAAAATTGCCTTATCAATCTGATTTGTGCTGAGTAATTCTTCATAAGTTTCCATACTCATAACTACTAAATCTCCATAACCATTTTTTGTAATAAATACTGGTTGCTGTTGTTTGTGACATATTTCAGATATTTCATTTGTATTTCTTAAATCTGTAATTGGTTTTATTATTGGCATTGTAACTCCTCCTTTCTTTGTACATTATTATAACAGAATATTGTACATTTATTATTTTGCAAACCTGATGGAGTAGATCACTAACTTCTTTCTTCATTTTCCAAAACCTTCTGCTGGTATCTCATGTCTGCCACCGTGTACACTGTGATGAAAGCCTTCGGATCAAGATTATTGATGTAATTCATGAGTTTCTGATACTCATTTTTATCTACGATCGTAATGATCTCGTGTCTTTTATCTAAATTGTACGCTCCGATGGCATCATAAATGGTCGCTCCACTATGAAGCTCATGCAGAATAAAATTCCGAAGTTCTTCTTCATACTTTGTAATAATACACACTCTTCGTTTCAGATTCTGCCCGAAGATAAAATGGTCTACCACCATCCCATTAAAATAAGTACCAAGAACGCTTAAAACCACCGTCTTCTTATCATATACAAGTGCTGCCGAAAGCGCCACACACATACCGGCTAAAGACATGGCTTTCCCCAATTCGATGTGCAGATATTTATTCATGATCTTAGCCACAATATCAAGTCCGCCGGAAGAAGCATTCATATTAAAGAGAATACTGAGTCCTACACTGACTACCAGAACATAACAGAGGACATCCAGTTCCTGGGTTTTTGTCAGGGAACCGATATTCGGGAAAATCCGTTCAAAAATACCGATAAATACCGGCAGTAAGATACTGGTATACACGGTTTTCGTACCAAATTCCCGTCCACATGTTATGAATCCGATGATCAAAAGAACAACATTCAGGACCATCGTGATCACTGAAAGCGGTAAAGGTATAAAATTCGTAAGAATAATTCCAAGACCGGAAATACTGCTGACCGATGCATGGCTCGGCACCAGAAAGAAATAAACCGCTGCAGCGATAATTGCCACTGCAGCGGTAAGTGTAAATAGTTCCCATACAACTTCTTTGCAATTGATTTGTTTTTTCATTCCCAAACCTACCCTATCATGACATTTTTATAGAACTGCTATTTTACTTCTCTGCTCGGAAGGACTTGCAGTGCTATATATACAAGTATAGCGTATGCACAAAAAAATTGATAGTATTTTTTAATTTATGTAAATTTTGTTGAATCCTGTTGTTACTGTTCACTCCCGTGTCAATCACTACGCTGATTGGCACGGAGGATGCACGTTTTATCTTGAATGGCATCTCGCCCATCGCCAAAGGCGATTTAAAATGGCGAGATGCGTTGCTGGTCACAGGTACTGTGAACAGTAACATCCTGTCTTTTGAATCTTATTCAGCAATTGCATTCCCGGTGTACAACTGATAATATTTTCCCTTTTCTGAAATCAGTTGGTCATGGGTACCTCTTTCGATAATGCGTCCCTGTTCCAGGACCATGATACAGTCGGAATTCCGAACCGTAGACAGACGGTGTGCGATCACAAACGTAGTACGTCCATGCATCAGTCTGTCCATGCTTTCCTGAATAATACGTTCAGTACGCGTATCAATAGAGCTTGTAGCCTCATCCAGGATCAGTACCGGCGGATCTGCAACTGCTGCTCTGGCAATTGCAAGAAGCTGTCTCTGTCCCTGGCTTAAGTTTGCCCCATCCCCGGTGATGACCGTATCATATCCTTCCGGAAGTCTGCGGATAAATCCATCTGCATTTGCCAATTCTGCTGCTGCAAAGATTTCTTCATCTGTTGCATCCAGTTTTCCAAAACGGATATTGTCTTTTACCGTTCCTGTGAACAGATGTGTATCCTGCAGTACAATTCCAAGGGAACGTCGCAGATCCGCTTTCCGAATCTTGTTTATATTAATTCCATCGTAGCGGATTTTTCCATCCTGAATATCATAAAACCGGTTAATCAGATTTGTAATGGTTGTTTTTCCTGCTCCTGTCGAACCTACAAAGGCAATTTTCTGTCCTGGCTCTGCATACAATTTCACATCATGAAGCACGATCTTATCATTATTGTACCCGAAATCCACACCATCAAATACTACATTTCCCTTAAGCTCAATATAATCTACCGAACCATCTGCCTGATGTGTATGCTTCCATGCCCAGCATCGGGTATGTTCCTTACATTCTATAAGTTTTCCATTTTCTTTTTTCACATTGACCAGAGTCACATACCCGTCATCTACTTCCACTTTCTCATCCAGAAGGGTAAAGATACGCTCTGCTCCTGCAAGTGCCATTACAATAGCATTCATCTGCTGGCTGACCTGGTTGATCGGCATACTAAAGCTTTTATTGAATGTCAGAAAGCTTGCCAGTGCACCCAGTGTAAATCCTCCCACACCATTCAGCGCAAGGGCACCTCCGACAATCGCACAGACTACATAACTGATATTTCCGATCTGCGCATTCAAAGGTCCGAGGTAGTTTGCATAGGTATTCGCACGGTCTGCGCTTACAAAAAGTGCCTCATTCAGCTCTTTAAATTCTGCCTTACTTTCTTCCTCATGGCAGAAGACCTTGACAACCTTCTGTCCATTCATCATTTCTTCAATATAACCATTGACTTTTCCAAGATTTTTCTGCTGTTCCAGGAAATATTTCCCACTCTGTCCGGCGGCTTTCTTGGTACCAAATATCATAATTGCAACCATGATCATCGTCACAACCGTAAGTGGAATATTTAAGATCAACATACTGACAAATACACTGATGATCGTAAATCCGCTGTTGATGATCTGCGGAATACTCTGGCTGACCATCTGCCGCAGGGTATCGATATCGTTCGTGTAAATTGACATGATATCACCATGTGCATGGGTATCAAAATATTTGATCGGCAGCTTTTCCATATGTTCAAACAGCTCATTACGCATATTCATCATCATTCCTTGTGTCACATTGATCATGATACGGTTATATGCGTAAGTCGCAACGATTCCGATTCCGTAAAATACCGCAACCCTTTCAATTGCATGTGCAAGCGGTGAAAAGTTCGGTGTACCGTCAGACAGCAGGAACGGTGTAATATATTTGTCGATCAGATCTCTTGTAAACATCGTTCCCTGCACATTTGCGATAACTCCTACAAATATAAGGATAAATACTGCAATACAATGAATTTTATAATCACGGAAAATGTAGTTTATCAGACGCATCAAAAGTTTCCCCGGATATTTCACTTTATTCTGTGGTCTTCCCATCGGTCTTGGCATTATGCTTCACCTCCGTTTTCATCAAAATCTCCTCCGCCCTGAGTCTGCGATTCGTATACTTCGCGGTAAATTTCATCGGTCTTCAGCAATTCTTCGTGTGTACCAAATCCATGAACCTGCCCTTCATCCATAACGATGATACGGTCTGCATCCTGCACACTGGATACACGCTGTGCAATGATCAGCTTTGTTGTATCCGGGATTTCTTCACGGAATGCACGGCGGATCTTTGCATCTGTAGCAGTATCTACCGCACTGGTACTGTCATCCAGGATCAGGATCTTCGGTTTCTTAAGCAGTGCTCTTGCAATACACAGTCTCTGCTTCTGACCACCGGATACGTTGTTTCCTCCCTGCTCAATGTGGGTATTATATTTATCCGGGAAACGCTCAATGAATTCATCTGCACATGCAAGCCGACATGCTTCCATACATTCTTCATCGGTCGCCTCTTTGTTTCCCCAGCGCAAGTTATCCAGAATACTTCCGGTAAACAGTACATTTTTCTGCAATACAACAGATACCTGGTTTCTCAGTACTTCCAGATCATAATCCTTGACATTCTTTCCGCCAACCAGGATTTCTCCGCCTGTCACGTCATACAGACGACTGATCAGATTCACCAGACTCGTCTTCGCACTTCCGGTTCCTCCAATGATGCCAATCGTCTCACCGGAATGGATGTCCAGATTGATATTCTTCAGGACTTTCTCTGCACTGTCTTTTTTGTAAGCAAAATCTACATTCTTAAATGAAATACTTCCATCTTCCACTTCATAAAGCGGATGTTCCGGATTATGGATATCGCTGGTTTCATCCAGTACTTCTGCTATACGCTGCATACTTGCCATACTCATGGAAATCATGACAAATACCATAGACAGCATCATCAGACTCATCAGAATGTTCATACAGTATGCAAGAAGACTCATCAACTCTCCTGTTGTCAACGATTTCACTACGATCATCTTTGCACCAAACCAGCTGATCAGGATGATGCAGGTATAAACAGTGAACATCATAATCGGTGAGTTCCATATAACATTTTTCTCTGCTCTTACAAAAATATCGTAAATATTCTTACTTGCATACTGAAATTTACTTGTTTCCTGTTCTTCTCTTACATATGCTTTTACTACACGGATCGCAGATACATTTTCCTGAACGGATGCATTTAAAGCATCATATTTTGGAAATGCCTGCTGGAAATAAGCCGTTGCATGACGAATGATAAAGAAGAGGATCACTCCCAGGATCACAACTGCCACAAGGTAAATACTTGCCAGTCTGGCATTGATCGTAAATGCCATCACCATTGCACAGATCATACTTGCCGGTGCTCTCATCATCATACGCAGCATCATCTGGTACGCATTCTGCACATTGGTCACATCTGTTGTCAGACGTGTAACCAGACCTGCTGTACTGAAATGATCAATATTTGCAAACGAATAGGTCTGGATCTGATCGAACATCTTATTTCTCAAATTCTTCGCAAACCCGGTCGAAGCCTTTGCTCCGTATCGTCCTCCTGCCATTCCGGCAAGCAGGCCACAAAATGCAGCCACAATCATAATTCCACCAACTTTGTAAATATGGTGAATATCTCCGGTATTGACACCCTTATCGATAATAGATGCCATCAGAAATGGAATCAATGTCTCAAACAATACTTCCAGAATCATAAAAAACGGTGTTGCGATCGATGCCGCTTTATATTCTTTTACTTCTTTTAATAAAGTCCGAATCATGAATTCTCTCCTTTCATTTTTCCCATATTGTAATAAACTTTATCGATCACATGCATAAATGCATGTAATTCTTCTTCTGTAATGCCTTCTTCCAACTGCGCATCCATTTTCTGAAAAATTTCTCCCAGTTTTTCATGGTTTTCCCGTCCTTTTTCTGTCAGCATTACTTTTTTCAGACGCGCATCATTTGCAACCGATGCACGGCAGATGTACCCTTTTTTCTCCAGAGTCTGGATAATATTTGTTACCGCTGAACGGCAGATACCAAAATACTTTTCTATATCTTTCTGATAAATTTCCTTATCCTGATGTTCATATAGATAACGTAAGATCCAGCCATGCATCAGGGCAATCTCATCCAGTCCTTCTTCTTTTACACGCATTTCCAGCAGTTTTGAAATCGAACGGTCTATCCGGTGCACCTGATGTCCTACGTGGATTCGCTCTTCACATCCTTCACACAAATGACTTTCCTCCTTCCACTTTTTGCTTCTTCAAAAAAAAGAAAACTGTTCACGAATAAATTGTTCATCCGTAAACAGTTTAATCCTAAACAAGTTTATCACAGATATTTCCCTGCTGTCAACCTGCTATTTACTATTTTCCATCCAATCAAAAAGCTCACAGTTTTTTGCGATCAAAACCGCTGAAACCGGCATTATCATTGTGCAGGAAATTGCTCCAAAAATCATGGAAATACAGTTCTGAAAAAGAATTTTGGAGTTAAGCAACAACTCAATGGAATAATTCTGCATTCTCAAATACGCAAATAACAACAGCGATTCTCCCAGATATGCAAACAATAACGTATTAACCGTTGTTCCGATCACATCTTTTCCAATCTTCATTCCACTTTGAACCAGTTTGTTCATTTTGATATCCGGCTTATGACATTTCACCTCATATACGGAAGTTGTTACTGTCAGTGCCATATCGATCACAGCTCCTAACGTGCTGAGTACAATTACGGCTGTTGCAACCTTGGGCATACTGATATCCAGGTTCATATTATAATAGAAAACATCTTCTCCGGCTGCCTGGATCTCATTCAAGCCTCCCGCCCCGCTTTTCCATACGACCAGATAAATAAATGCAAATAACACACACATTGTAATTGCAACCGCAAGAAATGCACTCCAGGTTTTAATATTCGTCCCATTTTGATAAAACAAAGTGATACAGGAAATTAAAATTCCTGCACCGGCAGTAACCAGAAACACGGGTGCTCCGACGGCATAAAGCCAGATTGCAAGACTCAGGCACAAAATATTTCCCGCCAGAGCGATCAGAGACATGGCGCCTCTGTCCCCTCCAACAAGCACTATTACTATCATTAGAATCAGTCCCAATATGATCAACATCTTTTTTCCCTCTTTTTCACAGATAGTTTCATCATAACTGCTGTTATGAAAATAGACACTGGGATCGCCAGTACAATTCCGATACTTTCTACAAAGAAACGGCATAATTCACATGGAATATGCAATTTTACAATGGTAACAAAACGCACCTCATTGTTCATCCGGATCAAACATGTAGGGATCAGACCGCAGCCAAACACAAACAACAGCACATTGATCATTGTTCCCATAATGTCATATCCGATCTCTCTGCCCGAACGGAAAAGTTCCACAAATTTTACTTCCGGTTTCTGCTCAACAATCTCGCTTAAAGCCACCGATATGGCAACCGCCACATCCATGATGGCACCGAGTCCTGACAACAGGATCTCTGCATGGAAAATTTCATCCGGATTATCAATACTGCCCAGATATTCCATCGTCGAATAATCCAGTTCTTCCATATGCTGCATAACAAGATCAAATATCCCCATGATCATAAGCAGGACACATAGTGTTGTCAATAATGCGGCAAAAGTTTTCCTGTGGATTCCATTTAATCCAACAAGCGTTACCACTGCAAAAAAAAGGATCAGTCTGCTACATACACTTAGAATTTCCGATGTGTCATCCGCCGTCCAGAAACCGATCACAAAAATCAGGATATTCATCATTGCTGTTATGATCGTCAAACCGCCCTGCCGTCCGGCAATCCCAAGGAGCAGAAGTGCAAGGAAGCCAAGCATAACAACCAGCATCGTATCCCGCTTTACTCCAATGATCGATGATCCCTTATAAAACACCCGGTCACCTTTATGGTATTTTTGGTCAGCCATTTCTGTTGTTGTGTATTCATTGGCAATCCGGACTTCTTTTCCTTTGTCTTCTCCGTTTATGATTTTGCCATAAAGACTCTGCTTATATTTCGTTTCTTCTGTTCCACGTGTACTTTTGCTTTTCCCTTCTACAATTGTCACCACTTTTGTCACTTTCACGATCGGTGTCTGATACAGCCAGGCATCATTCATGACAAACAAAATTGCCAGCAGATATAACACACCTGCCACACAATAAAATCTTCCTTTTTTGTTTTTCATCAAATATCTGCTAATCTTTTTCCCGTATTCCTTCATGATCCATCTTTTCTCTTCTTATTTTTTTATCTGCATATCCGCATCTGTGATCCTGCAATACAAAGTCTCATCATTTGGTTCTTTATATGTCTCGAACGTTCCTTGAACGATAATTTCTGTTTCCTGTTCCGGATAATCTTCATCCGACAAGTGCAGCATAATAGCTTAATCCGTAATCATCTACCAGATAACGGAATGGAAAACGATCGCCAAACAGCAGTGTTTTTTGTGACGCGCCATCAACAACTTCCTGGTACTTAGCATCCGGGTCTTTCAGCTTTTCACTGTATGCAGATGCATTCTCCTGATAAATATTCTTATGATCCGGGTCTGCTTTTTCCAGCGCGTCTGCAATTGCCTTACTCAGCACTTCTGCATTTTTTACAGACAGCCATACATGCTCATCATATCCAAAGGAAAGGTATGACTTTTCATACCCTTTCTGCTTTATAAAAAGTTTTATTCAATCATTTAATCTTACCTTTTGATGAACTAACGAAATCGACAAAATGATCCAGAACCCCGGCAAAATAACAGTTTCTGCGATAAAGATCACCGGACTGACAAAAAATCCTACTGCAGGTGTTGTTCCCAGATTCCGAAGGACCTGCTTTGCCTGATGAACGCAGGCACAGATCGGGCAGTCCTTTCCCGTACAGTTATGATCTTCCTCTCTGGCAACATAAAAAAGAGAAGCAAAGGTTACAAATATAAGAAAAATACATATAACCGCTGCTATACTTTTTTTCTTTCCTGTATCCATCTCCTTCTCCTTTCCCAGATTTCATCTGTTAATAAATTTTATTTATTCTTTCTTACTGCATTCACCGCAGATTCCGTAAAACACAGTACGATGCGGATCCATCTGAAAATCATGATGCTGCTGCATATGCTGTTTTAAGCTTTCTATCTCATTGCACTGTAAATGGATCAGCTTTCCACATTTCTCACATTTACAATGATAGCAGTTTTCATATTCTTCCCCATGATCTCCGATATATTCAAAACAGGCACTGCTCGAACCGTCTATTACATACTTCGCGGCCAGACCTTCTTTCACCATCTTCTCCAGATGACGGTAAATGGTCGTGGTTCCGACGGAAATCCCTTTTTCCCTGAAAAAATCGCAGATTTCATTCACGGTAACATGTCTTCCCTGTACCGATTTCAGGAAGGTAAGTATTTCGGTCATTTGTTTTGTTTTATATGGTGCTTTTGCCATACTGACCTCCTCCCTTCAATTTGGAAATCGTTTTCATTTTATCACATTATTTTTATATGTCAATGAAATTTGAAAATGTTTTTCATTGTTCAAAAAAAACAGAAGCACCACACACAGATTACTCTCTGCATTGCGGTGCTCCTGCCTCTTCCTTTATTTAACCTTTTTCAATTTCTCTGGTTATTTTCTATTCGAATGACTGCTCTGTACGGTTGATGATCTCATCCTGAAGCGGTTTGCTTAAGTTACGGAAGAAATCACTGTATCCTGCAACACGCACGATCAGATCTCTGTAATCTTCTGGATGCTTCTGCGCTTCCTGCAGAGTCTTTCTGTCGATAACGTTGAACTGTACATGATGTCCATCCATTGCAAAGTAGCTGCGGATCAGACTTGCCATATTGTCAAGACCTTTCTCTCCTGCTACAACGTCCGGTGTGAACTTCTGATTCAGAAGTGTTCCTGCTGTAGCAAGATGATCCATCTTAGCGCAGGATTTGATAACTGCTGTCGGTCCGTTCACATCTGCGGATTTCTCCGGTGAAATACCTTCTGAAACCGGGATGTGTGCTTTACGTCCGTTAGCTGTTGCTCCGATCACATCTCCGAAGTAAACATGGCAGGTTGTAGGAAGCATATCAACTCCGTACTTTCCACCTCTCATAGTCGGACGTCCTGTGATCAGGTCATGATACAGATAGAATACATCCTGCATCAGATCATCTGCGTAGTCATCATCATTACCATATTTTGGTGTCTTATCGTGTACCATACGATAGATTGCATCGTATCCTTCAAAGTTATGATCCATTGCTTCGACCAGTTCTTCCATTGTGAAGTTCTTCTTATCATATACATTGTATTTAACAGCTGCGATACAGTCTGTAACAGTTCCGATACCAACACCCTGAATGTAGTTGGTGTTGTATCTTGCTCCACCTGCATTGTAGTCTTTTGCATTACTGATGCAGTCGTTTGTTACAACGGAAAGACACGGTGCCGGCATATTTTCTGCATATAATCTCTCGATTACGTTGTTTCCACGGATCTTGATATCGATGAAATGCTTCATCTGTTTCTTGAATGCATTCCACAGTTCATCAAATGTCTTAAAATCTTTTGCATAACCAAGCTTCAGTCCGAGCTGTTTGCCTGACATTGCATCATAACCGTTGTAAAGAGTCAGCTGGAAAATCTTCGGAATATTCATATAACCGGTCAGGATATATGCTTCACTTCCCCATGCTCCTGTCTCTACACAACCTGAAGATCCACCACGACGGGCATCTTCCAGAGATTTACCTGCATTGACAAGTTCCATGATCTGGGCTTCTGTATTATAAAATGCTGGCTGTCCCCATCCTTTTCTTGAGATTTCGCATGCTCTCTTAAGGAAACGTGCCGGTGTTTTCTTGCTGATGGTTACATTAGAGTTCGGCTGTACAAGCTTCATCTCATCCATACAGTCAAGGATCAGGTAGCTGACTGCATTTACACCGTCTTTACCATCTGGTGTAACTCCACCTGTATTGATATTCGCAAAGTCTACATAAGTAGCACTTTCTTTTAAGGTAATACCAACCTTAACCGGTGCCGGCTGGTTGTAGAATTTGATCCATAAGCATTCAAGCAGTTCTTTTGCTTTCTCGTCATCAAGGATTCCTGCTTCTGTATCTGCTTCATAATAAGAAATCAGATGCTGATCCAGACGTCCCGGACTGAATGCATCCCATGGGTTCAGTTCTGTTGTAACCGCAAGATGTGTAAACCAGTATAACTGGATTGCCTGCCAGAAGGTCTGCGGTTTGTGAGCCGGTACAACTTCCAGGTTGGCTGCGATCTGCTCTAATTCTTTCTTACGAGTAGGATCTGCTTCTTTTTCTGCCATTTCAAGAGCCAGTTTGTGATATCTCTCACCAAGGATGATTACTGCATCACATGCAATATCCATCGCTTTGAGTTCTTCCATTTTATCGGTAGCTTCCGGATCATTCATGAAATCCAGCGCATCCATAGTCTTTTTGATCTTTTCTTTGTATTCCAGATATCCAACTTTAAAGTTCTGTTCACCACCGCATGTATGTCCAGGTCCTCTCTGTTCCATGAACTCTGTGAACATACCTGCTGAATAGCAGTCATTCCATTCCGGAGTCATAGCTGCAAGGATCTTCTCTCTCATGCTTCGTCCTGACCAGTAAGGAATGATTTCCTTCTCCTGGATCTCACGATCTTCTTCTGTTGTATGGAAAGATACGAGATCACGTTCACTCATAACTACCATATCTTCTTTGCTGTGGCAGCAAAGTTCCGGGAATGTAGGAGACGCCTGTGGATCTTTTCCTTTTTCACCAACGATCAGCTCACCGTCTCCCAGATAAAGTGTCTTCTTTGAAAAATATTCTTTTAATACCATGGCTCTCATAACCGGAATCGAATATTTTCCATCATTTTTTCTGTAAAAATCTGTCTCGATTCTTGCTCTTTCGAGATCAATGTGAACCGGTGTTGTAACACTCAGTTCTCTCAGCTTCTGAATTCTTTCATTCATGCCTCTTGCCATTTTTTTATCCTCCTATTTTTGTGTTGGTATACCCTGCATCCTGAAAAAGCTTTACAAAACTTTCCATCTCTTCTTTTTCCGGTGCATGTAAATCAGTTCCCTTGTATTCCATACCCAGCTTCGGATATTTACTGCTTCCTGTGTTATGGTAAGGCAGCAGATTGACCTGTGCCGGATGAATGCCGTGTTTCTTCAGAAAATGAATGGTATCTTCCATGTTCTGCACATTGCCGTTCACTTCTTTGATCGTCGGGATTCGGACGTAAATCCTTGCCCCTGCATCCGAAAGCTTCACCAGGTTATCCAGAATCAGCTTATTGTCAACTCCGATATACTTTTTATGTAATTCCGGATCCATCACTTTGACGTCATATAAAAACGTATCTACATACGGTAAAATTGCTTCAAATTTATCATACGAAACATATCCGCAGGTGTCAATGGTAAGCGAAATTTCTTCTTTTTTAAGTGCTTTCGCGATCTGTAAAATATAATCCGTTGACATCGCCATCACTTCCCCGCCGGAAAGTGTGACTCCACCGCCGGACTGTTCATAAAACATCCGGTCTTTCATCAATTCTTTTACCAGTTCCTTTACCGGATACTCCTGCCCGACAATCTCCCGAATGCCTTGCGGACAGAAATTATCACATTTTCCGCAAAGCTGACATTTCTCTTTGTCAAGCTCCGGCTTTCCATCTACCATAGTGATGGCATTGTTCGGACAGACCTTCGCACAGGTTCCACATCCGACGCACTTTTCTTTATCACACTGAAGTTCTCTCTCAAAACGCTGTGTCTCAGGGTTGTGACACCACTCGCACTTTAATGGACATCCTTTAAAAAATACAGTAGTACGGATTCCATCTCCGTCATGGATCGAATACTTCTGAATATTCGTTACTAAATTCATGGTAGCTCTCCTTCTTGTCATTTCGCTTTTTTAGACTAACGTTTGTACCATAGTCTAAAGATACCAAAAAAACAAATAATTGTCAATCCTTTGGCAAACTTCTTCTCAAATATTTTTACAATCCTGATCTTCTTTCCTTAAGCAGACGAAACTCTGCACTCAACTCATCACATATATAAAGAAGAGATACTTCACAGACTGTCTTTATCTGCAAAGTACCTCCCACTTCTCTATTGTACATTCTTCAAAATCACACACTGATTACCTCTGGAACGAAAAGCCGATTCAAACTGTGCTCTGTCATAGCTCACAATCCCTTCGATCGGGTCTGCAACAGTCACACTGTCTGCACTGTATCCGATCAGTACAACACAATGATCGTTCATCGCCCAGCTGGCTTCTCTTCCATCTTCCGTATTCCAGCTTTCCATTATCTGACGTTCTTCCATACCAATTGTTCCCCATACAACCACGGGGGTTCCTTCACTTACAAAACGATACAGCTGTTCCGGCTCTGATCCTGTCTCGTCCTCTGCTTTCATTGCATTTCCATTATCTGCAAGATAGCCATCTGCTGCCGTCACGATTGCTCCTGCTCCGCAGCTTAATCCATCCGTCTCTGACTGTGGATTTCCTATAAAATAATTGTAAATATCATTTCCATATAAAGTTTCATTGTCTCCGTAATAAGTGTTGGTCCATCCAACTGTCGGTAAATATTCGAGTGCCATTGCCATCTTATCTGCAGAATATCCATAATAATTCAAAGTCATTGTAAGAGATGTGATCTCACATCCGGTAGGAAGCTCCGGCATCTGTCCTGTAAATGCAAAATCAGAAATACAGCTACTCTCCGGAAGGGGTGTCTCTTTCACTATTTCCGCATTTTTTATCTTCTGCGTCTTTGCTGTCGTTTTCTCCACTGCTGTAACAGACTGTCTTGCTCCTTTGATCTGTTCTAATTTTGCTTCTATATATGTAGTATCTTTTAATGTAAATCCTACGATAACGGCGCCAACCAGTATCCCTGCTGCCACTGCGATCCATTTTGCTGCACTGCGAATCTGCATCCGTACCTCCGTTTCTTAACACTTCTGTAACAATTCCGTCATATATACTACAACTTTTTTCGTGTTTCGTCAAATCTGCGGGGGAGTTTTCACAAATATTTCATAAATGAGAGTTGGCAGCACAAGTGATTCCAGATAGAAGGATTGCCTGCGCAATGGGTGCAGATCCGATAAAAATTAATCTGTCCTGCTGTTTTTTATCAATCGAATGAAATCCTGGCAAATACTATGCCATATATTTCTTCTTCAGTGCTTCCACCTTCGCGGTATAAGCCTCCTGCTGCTTTTTCTGCATGATCTCACTCTTAATCTGCTCTTTTACATCATCAAGCTTCGCATCTTCGGCTTCTTTCTTATCTTCCACTTTGATCAGATGGTATCCAAACTGTGTCTTGACCGGTCCAACCACATGTCCGATTTCTGCTGCAAATGCGGCATCTTCGAATTCTTTGACCATCTGTCCTTTTCCGAATTCGCCAAGGTCTCCACCGTTTGCTCCTGACGGGCAGGTAGAAGATTCTTTTGCAACATCCTCAAATGCTTTCCCACCACTTACGATGGATTCAAGTAGTTTGTTACATTTGTCTTCGGAATCAACCAGAATATGTTTTGCATGAACAGATGCTCCTTTTGCAAATCTTGCTTTGTTTGCTTCAAAATATTCTCTGATCTCTTCATCTGAAATTATGATTCCCTCAAAAATCTTGCCGATCGCCATCTGTGCAAGGATATCTTTTCTTGCATTTTCCAGAATTGCTTTAAACTTTTCTGTCTCGTCTAACTTTTCTTCTTCACCATATTTTGCAAGTGCATAAACTGCGATCAGCTGATCAACACACTGTTTGCGGAAATCCGGATGGGATGCGTATACCTGCTGTTCTCTCGGAAGGCTTGCGATAAATGCATCTACCTCTGCTGATGTAATTTCATGTCCGCAGATTACTGCTTCAACTGTTTTTTCCATAATTTCTTTGTACTCCTTTTTTCTCGTAGTGTTTCAATTGTACCATTTCATACGGTGTTAGTCAAAGTTGGTTTTATTTCTATGAAACTTCTCTTCATCTGATATCTTTTCTTCCGACTTCATGTTATACTTCGTTTAGGTATGTTTTTTTAGTTTTTTCATTGGAGGTTATTAACATGTCAAACGAAAGTACAAAAACCAATCAGATTACCGAAGGAGTTATCTGGAAGCAATTATTGATTTTTTTCTTTCCTATTGTAGTTGGAACTTTGTTTCAACAGCTTTATAACACCGTAGATGCTGTCATCGTCGGTCGTTTTGTCGGAAAGGGCGCACTTGCCGCAGTCGGGGGATCTTCTGCCGTTCTTTCCAATCTGATCATCGGATGTTTTACGGGACTTGCAAGCGGTGCATCTGTAATTGTTTCCCAGTTTTATGGTGCAAAGGATGAGCGGAATCTGCAAAAGAGTCTGCATACCGCTTATGCTTTTTCCGTTATCCTCAGTATTGTATTTACAATACTCGGATGGGCCTTAACACCATTTCTTTTGAAGCTCATCGATACACCTGCAGATACACTTGCGGATTCTATTCTTTATCTGCGGATTTACTTTTTAGGTATTTTCGGTACCTTGATCTTTAATATAGGCTCAGCCATCATGCGCTCCATCGGTGATTCCCGCAGACCACTATATTACCTGATCGTCTGTTGTTTTCTAAACATCATCCTCGATCTGGTACTGGTAATCGTATTTGATATGGGAATTGTCGGAGCCGCTATCGCAACCATTATTTCACAGGCAGTAAGTGCAATCCTTGTCACCAATGCACTGATGAAAAAATATGATGACTGCAAGCTTTATCTGAGCAAACTACACATAGACCTTTTGAAGCTGCGTATGGAATTCCGCATCGGTATTCCAAGTGCACTGCAGGCATTTATGTACAGTATTACCAATATCATTATTCAGGCAGCAATCAATGGTTTCGGAACCGATACTGCCGCTGCATGGGCTTCTTTTGGTAAACTGGATGCGCTTTTCTGGACAGTCAACGGAGCATTCGGAATTGCGATCACAACCTTTGCCGGACAAAATTATGGAGCAGGTAAAAAAGAACGTATTTTCAAAAGTGTCCGTATCTGCCTTGCAATGGCTGTGGCTGTGTGCGGAGGGATCGTGCTGTTTTTAGCCATCTTCTGCCACCCACTGTTCTCAATTTTTACGACAGATCAAAATGTGATCAATATCGGTATTGATATGCTGCGTTTTATGGCACCGTGCTACACTATTTATGTATTTATTGAAGTTCTCTCCGGTGCACTTCGCGGAACCGGCGATGTCCTGCTGCCGACACTGATCACACTTGGCGGCGTATGTCTGATCCGTATTCCGTGGATTATGTTTGTCTTACCGGCACACCATACCACAACCTGTGTAATGCTTAGTTATCCGATTTCCTGGATCACTACCACAGCTTTGATCATACCGTACTACTTATATAGAAAAAAACATGCCTACGATTAAGGAGAATTGAACATGGCCAAATCCGAATCTACCAAATACCGGCTCGCCGAAGCAATGAAAACCTGCATGAAGACCACTTCTGTCGATGATATCACCATCCGCCAGATTGTGGAAGTCTGTGGCGTCACACGCCAGACCTTTTACCGCAATTTTCTTGATAAATACGATCTGATCAACTGGTATTTTGACAAACTTCTTCTAAAATCATTTGAACATATGGGAGAAGGTACCACTGTTTATGACGGACTGGTCAAAAAATTTGAATATTTAAAGGAAGAGCACCTGTTTTTCGCTGCAGCATTCCGCTCTGACGATCAGAACTCTTTAAAAGAACATGATTTTGAACTGATTCTGGAATTCTATTCAAACCTTATTTTCCAGAAAACCGGAAGACGCCCGGATGCAGAAACTTCATTTCTTTTAGAGATGTACTGCCGTGGCTCGATTTACATGACTGTCAAATGGCTGCTTGGCGGAATGAAATTTCCGCCTGCGCAGCTTGCAAAACAACTGGTACTTGGCATGCCGGAAAAACTTGTGCAACTCTTCACTAATTTGCATATTTTGTCTTAAGCTTTTGTATAAATGTTACACTTTTCATATTCTGTAACTTTTTTTACCGCCTTCTTATTGTTAAAATAGTATCAGAAACAAGTGGTTTTACCATAAACGAAAAGGAGATATGTATCATGGCAAACAGAATTATGTTAAATCAGACATCTTATCACGGAGCAGGTGCAATCGCAGAGATTGCAACAGAAGCAAAAGCTCACGGTTTCAAAAAAGCTCTTGTATGTTCTGACCCGGATCTGATCAAATTCAATGTTACTTCCAAAGTAACAGATATCTTAGACAAAGAAGGACTTGCTTACGAAATCTACTCTGATATCAAAGCAAACCCGACTATCGAGAACGTACAGCACGGTGTACAGGCTTTCAAAAATTCAGGTGCTGATTACATCATCGCAATCGGCGGCGGATCTTCTATGGATACTTCCAAAGCAATCGGTATCATCATCGCAAACCCGGAATTTGAAGATGTAAGAAGCCTGGAAGGTGTAGCTCCGACAAAGAAACCTTGCGTTCCGATCATTGCCGTTCCGACAACAGCCGGTACTGCAGCAGAAGTTACGATCAACTATGTAGTAACAGATGTAGAAAAGAAACGTAAATTCGTCTGTGTAGACCCACATGATATGCCAATCATCGCTGTTGTAGACCCGGAAATGATGTCTTCTATGCCAAAAGGACTGACCGCTTCAACCGGTATGGATGCATTAACTCATGCGATCGAAGGCTACACCACAAAAGCCGCATGGGAAATGACAGATATGTTCCACTTAAAAGCAATAGAGATTATCTCCAAATCTCTCCGCGGTGCTGTTGAAAACACTAAAGAAGGAAGAGAAGGAATGGCTCTTGGACAGTACATCGCCGGAATGGGCTTCTCAAACGTAGGTCTTGGAATCGCTCACTCAATGGCTCATACCCTTGGAGCAGTCTATGACACACCACACGGTGTTGCATGTGCAATGATGCTTCCAATCGTAATGGAATACAACGCAGACTGCACAGGCGAAAAATACCGTGAAATCGCCCGCGCAATGGGAGTGAAAGATGTTGATAACATGTCTCAGGAAGAATACAGAAAAGCAGCTGTAGACGCAGTCCGCAAACTCTCCGAAGACGTAGGAATCCCATCCAAACTCGAAGCCCTCAAAGAAGAAGATCTCCAGTTCCTCGCAGAATCCGCCCACGCCGACGCCTGCGCACCAGGAAACCCGAAAGACGCTTCCGTAGAAGACCTCAAAGATCTCTTCAGAAAACTGATGTAAAGAACAAAATATACATAGTGTGGTAATAAAGCAAAATAATATTCACATCCTATAAATTGATATTCCACTTGCTTTTCTTACCAACAAAGTAGAAAAAGCAACCCCCACAAATCCCGCCCAAAGTGGAATTTGTGGGGGTGAACTTTTTCTCCCCGTATCTTAGTTGATGCAACCCACTTGAGGTATCAGCGCCCGAATCGCCATACATCTTGTTTGGATGCATTGAGGAAGCTGCTCGCATTCTGCATGGACGTCAGTCCACAATCATAATCCGAAAACTGATAATGCAATGGATTTTTCAAGGTTATTCCTCTGTTCCTTTTCCCAGGAATTCTGTGTCTACAAGATTCCAGATCTCATCCCGTCCCTGCTTTGTCTCTGCTGAGAAAGGAATCACAACAGTTCCCGGAAGCAGCTTCAGTCCGGTCTTAATTGCCTTTACCTGCTTCTGTACCTGACTTCTCTTCAGCTTATCAAGCTTTGTCGCGATAATGATCGGATTGAATCCCTGATCCACGATCCAGTCATACATCATCTTATCGTTCGCAGATGGATCATGACGGATATCGATCAGAAGGAAGACGGCTCGCAGCTGTTTAGAGCCATGAAGATAACGCTCGATCAGCTTTCCCCACTGTGCCTTCTCCTGCTCGGAAACCTTTGCATAACCGTATCCCGGAAGGTCCACCAGATACATTTCTTCGTTGATATTGTAAAAGTTGATGGTCTGTGTTTTTCCAGGTTTTGCCGAAGTTCTGGCAAGCGCCTTCCGGTTCATCAGTGCATTGATCAGAGAGGATTTACCGACATTGGATTTTCCGGCAAATGCGATCTCTGGCAAGGTGTGATCCGGCAATTTACTTGTAATTCCACAGACTGTTTCCAGATTTACATTCTTAATTACCATCTTTTTTCCTCCGTGTGCGCATAAGTGCGATTTTCAGAACCTCTTCCATCTGCGATACCGGAATAATCTCCAGTCCCTTTGTGATCTCAGAAGAAAGTTCATCCACATCTTTTTTGTTCTCCCTCGGTACAAGTACCGTCCTGATTCCGGCATTCTTTGCCGCCAGGAGCTTCTCTTTCAGTCCTCCGATCGGAAGTACTCTTCCCCGCAGCGTAATCTCACCCGTCATGGCAAGATCGGCACGCACTTTCTTGTCTGTAATTGCAGAGAGCATCGCAGTCGCCATCGTAATGCCGGCTGAAGGTCCATCTTTCGGAACTGCCCCTTCCGGAATATGGATATGGATATCATGTTTTTCAAAGAAATCTTCAGCAACCTTATATTTACTGCTGATTGACCGGATATAACTGATTCCTGCCTGCGCAGATTCTTTCATCACATCGCCAAGCTGTCCCGTCAGAATGATCTCACCCTTTCCCGGCATTACATTCACTTCAATCTGCAGGGTATCTCCTCCTACACTGGTCCATGCCAGACCACGGACGATTCCCACCTCATCCTCGGCATTTGCCATCTGATAGGTGTACTTTTCTTTTCCAAGATACTTTTCAATATTCCGCTCTGTTACCTGAACTCTCTTTTTATCATGTTCATAGATCTCTCTGGCAGCTTTCCTGCAGATATTACCGATTTCACGCTCCATCTGACGCACACCGGCTTCCTTGGTGTAGTTCTGCGCAATTTTCCAGATCACGCCCTTGCTGATCGTAAGCTGTTCTTTTGTTAGTCCATGTCTTTCCAACTGCTTTGGAATCAGATGTTCTGTCGCAATATGCAGCTTTTCATTCTCCGTATAACTGCTGACCTCAATTACTTCCATACGGTCAAGAAGTGGCCGGGGGATTGTCTGCAGCGAGTTAGCCGTCGTTACAAATGTCACCTCAGACAGATCGACCGGGACTTCCAGATAATGATCACGGAAACGGTTGTTCTGTTCACTGTCTAACACCTCTAGAAGCGCAGAAAAAGTATCTCCCTTATAGTCTGTGCTGACTTTATCAATCTCATCCAGAAGGAGCAGTGGGTTCTTTACCCCGGCGCTCTTAATACCGTTTGCGATCCGTCCCGGCATTGCACCAACATAAGTTTTTCTGTGTCCACGGATTTCAGCCTCATCACGGACACCGCCAAGAGAAATTCTCACATACGGTTTTTTCAGTGCTTTTGCAAGTGATCTTGCAATGGATGTCTTTCCAGTTCCCGGAGGACCTACCAGACACAGGATCGGGCTGTCACCCTTTTTCGTAAGAGCACGTACTGCCAGAAACTCCAGCACACGTTCTTTAACCTCTTCCAGTCCGTAATGTTCTGCTTCCAGAAGCTCTTTCGCATATGCAATGTCTGTAAAATCCTCAGCCCGCTTATTCCATGGCATTTCCAGCATGGTTTCAATATATGTACGGATCACGCCCGCTTCTGCCGGACTCTGCATGGAATTTTTAAATCTGCTGATCTCTTTTTTCAGCTTTTCTTTTACCTCATCCGGTGCATCCAGCGCTTCTGTCTTCTGTGCAAATTCCTCCGCATCGGAAATTGTAGTATCCTCACCAAGCTCTTCTCGGATCAACTTCAACTGTTCGCGCAGGATATATTCTCTCTGATGCTTATCCACACGCTCTTTCACCTTCATCTGGATCTCATCGCGGATGTTCATGATCTGCATCTCATTGACCAACTTAAAGGAAATAAGCTCATAACGTCTGTCAAAATCAAGTTCTTCCAGGATTTCCTGCAATTCCCGGTAATCCAGAGGCATATTCGCTGCCACCTGATTCACCATCTTTTTCAATTCCGTGATCTCTTTGATCTGGTTTACCATATCTTTTGTGATCTTCGGCATTCTCGCCGCATAATCCAGATACAGATCCCGAAGTCCCCGCATCATCGCTTCCCGGTTGATCTCACCTGCAATATCCGGATCACTCTCTTCCGGGATCGTAATATTTGCCCGAAGATACGGATCTGCAAATTCTATTGTATTTAAAACCGCCCGTTCTTCTGCTGATACAAGCACCCGCAGAATCTGTTTTGGCAGTTTGATGATCTGTTTTACTGTCGCAACTGTTCCCACACGGTAGAGATCTGCTTCTCCCGGATTTTCCACTTCCACATCTTTCTGTGTCAGCAAAAAAATCTTCTGGTCGCTTGCCATCGCTTCCTGAACCGCTTCAATCGAGCGTTCCCGGCTGATGTCAAAATGTGCCACCATCTCCGGCAGAATTGTCATTCCCCGCAGGGCAACCATTGGCAGACTTTCTGTTCTGTTCATATAGTTTTTTCTCCTGTTAAATAAAAATGGATGCTTCTGGCCTTAACCGTCAGCACCCATTTCCATACGTCTGATTTTCTTATGCACTTTCCGGTCTTGCCTCGATCTTTTCTGTACTCGGTGCTTTCTCCCCAAGTACTGCCTCTTTTGTCACAAGACAGTATTTCAGATTCTCATCAGACGGTGCTTTATACATGATATCCATCATTACATTTTCCATGATCGCACGGAGTCCTCTGGCTCCTGTCTTACGCTTCAGGGAAGTCTCAGCAATCGCCTCCAGCGCCTCTTTGTCGAATTCCAGTTCCACATCATCCAGCTCCAGAAGCTTCTGGTACTGTTTTACAATCGCATTCTTTGGTTCCGTCAGAATGCGGATCAGATCTTCCTTATCCAGAAGTTCCAGGGATACAGTTACCGGCACACGTCCTACAAGTTCCGGGATCAGTCCGAACTTCACAAGATCCTGTGGAAGGATCTGCTGCAGAAGCCGGTCGATATCTTCCTCATGCCGCTGCGCGATCTGTGCCTCAAATCCAATGGATTTCTTATCTATTCTGTTCTCTATGATCTTATCTATTCCCTCAAACGCTCCACCACAGATAAATAAAATATTGGTGGTATCAATCTGGATCATCTCCTGCTGCGGATGCTTACGTCCACCCTGTGGCGGTACATTTGCGATTGTACCTTCCAGGATCTTCAGAAGTGCCTGCTGAACACCTTCTCCTGATACATCACGGGTAATCGACGGATTCTCAGATTTTCTTGTGATTTTGTCAATCTCATCGATATAAATGATTCCGTGCTCTGCACGTTCAATATCGCCATCTGCTGCCTGAATGATCTTAAGAAGAATATTCTCTACATCTTCTCCGACATATCCTGCTTCTGTAAGCGCAGTTGCATCTGCAATTGCAAACGGTACATTCAGAATTTTTGCGAGAGACTGTGCCAGAAAAGTCTTACCGCATCCTGTCGGTCCTACCATCAGAATGTTACTCTTCTGAAGCTCCACGCCCAGATCTTTTTCTGCCATAATACGCTTATAGTGATTATATACCGCAACAGAAAGTACTTTCTTTGCTTCGTCCTGTCCGATCACATAATCATCCAGAAATGCCTTGATTTCTTCCGGTTTCAGAAGATTGATATCATCATATGCATTTTCTTCTTCATAACCAAGTTCATCTTCAATGATCTCAGTACATACATCCACACACTGGTCACAGATAAACACCCCATTTGGTCCGGCGATCATCTTGCGTACCTGACTCTGTGGTTTATTGCAAAAAGAACATCTTACGATTTCTTCATATTTTCCTGCCATATTCTTACCTCGCACTTTTTTACACGTAAAGGGAATGTCCCAATAAGGACATTCCCTTTTCCCGTTAACGGCTTGTAATAACCTTATCAATCAATCCATATGCCAAAGCTTCTTCGGCAGTCTTCCAGTTATCTCTTTCCGTATCTGCACAAATTGTCTCATAACTCTGACCTGTATTTGCAGCCATCAATCTGTTCATTCTTTCTCTGATCTTCAGAATATGCTGTGCATTGATCTCAATCTCGGTTGCCTGACCCTGTGCACCGCCTGAAGGCTGGTGAATCATGATCTCTGCATTCGGAAGGGCATATCTCTTTCCCTTTGCTCCGCCTGCGAGAAGGAAGGCTCCCATACTTGCAGCCATTCCCATACACATCGTAGAGACGTCACATTTGATGTAATTCATAGTGTCGTAGATCGACATACCTGCTGAAATCGATCCGCCAGGACTGTTAATATAAAATTGGATATCCTTTTCCGGATCTTCTGCTTCCAGAAACAGCAGCTGCGCTACGATCAGGCTCGCTGATGCATCATTCACTTCGGTATCCAGGAAAATGATTCTATCTTTTAAAAGTCTTGAATAAATGTCGTAAGAGCGTTCTCCACGGCTTGTCTGTTCAACGACATAAGGTACTAAACTACTCATGTAACACTCCTCCTGCTATATTAAAGTACAAAACAGATACTTATTTTTCTACGGCATTGTCAACTACAAATGTAATTGCTTCCTGAACTGCCATATCCTGCTTCATCTGTTCTTTTTCTTTGTCACCCATAAAGCTCTTAAGCTTGTCAGCTTCCATCTGGTAAGCTTCTGCCATCTTAGCGATCTCTTCGTCTAATTTTTCATCTGTGATTTCGATGTTTTCTGCTTTTGCAATTGCTTCAAGAACAAGTCTTGTCTTGATTCTCTTCTCAGCCTGCGGACGAAGTTCATCCATCATCTTATCAGCTGTCATGCCTGTGAACTGCATATACTGGTCAAGAGTCAGTCCCTGCTGCTGCATTCTCTGAGCGAATTCATCAAGCATCTGTCTTGCCTGTGTATCAACCATAGCTTCCGGAAGATCCATCTTAGCTGATTCGATGATCGCATCTACAGCTGCATCTTCCTGTGCTCTCTTGCCATCGTTTACTTTCTGCTCTTTGATCTTAGCTTTGATATCAGCTTTTAATTCATCAAGAGTATCGAATTCTGATACTTCTGAAGCAAATTCATCATCAAGCTCCGGAAGTTCTTTTGCTTTGATCTCATGAACTGTGCATTTGAATACAGCTTCTTTTCCTTTGAGGTCTTCTGCATGGTAATCTTCCGGGAATGTAACCTTAACTTCAACTTCTTTTTCCGGTTCTGCACCGATCAGCTGTTCTTCAAATCCCGGAATGAAAGATCCTGAACCGATTGTCAGCGGATAGTTTTCTCCTTTTCCACCTTCAAAAGCTTCTCCGTCTACAAATCCTTCAAAATCAAGGACAACTTCGTCTTTATCCTGTACCGGACGTCCTTCTACTGTGATTGTTCTTGCGTTCTTAAGCTGTTCTTCCTCAAGCTTAGCGTCGATTTCTTTCTGTGTTACGCGGTTAGAATATTTCGGAACTTCGATTCCTTTGTATTCGCCAAGTTCTACTTCCGGCTTTGTAGCTACTTCAGCTGTGAAGATGAACGGTTTTCCTTTTTCGATCTGTGTTACATCGATCTTCGGCTGAGATACGATCTCAAGTCCGCTTTCATCGTATGCTTTTGAATATGCTTCCGGAATCAGAGCGTTTGCTGCATCATCATAGAAGATTTCCGGTCCGTACATCTTTTCGATGAGCTGGCGCGGAACTTTTCCTTTACGGAATCCAGGAACATTAATTCTGCTTTTCTGTTTCTGGTATGCTTTCTGAAGTGCTCCTTCTAATTCTTCTGCTGAAACTTCGATTGTGAGTTTCGCCATATTGTGTTCTAACTGTTCAACTTGTAAACTCATTACCATTTCCTCCTAAATTTACATATGCAAAAAGTCGACAGACTTATCTACATTACAATCATTTTACAAGTATAGCACAACTTCTACAGTTTATCAAGCTCTAAAATTCGTTCTATAAAGCCATTTAATTCCTCATCACCGATCGACCAGGTATTCCGCCCTTTTTGCGTCACGGTAAAGGTATATTCCTGCTTCTCTCCATACTGCATATCAAGATAAGAACTTCTTAAAAGACTGTATGCACCGGTCATGTAATCCAGCACCATTGCCTCTTTGATTTCTTCATCTGTTCCACTGTACTTTCCTGCATCTTTGTCTGCCTGGATCTTCTCGGACTCTTCCTTCAGCTTCGGCATGAAGCGGGTAAATACATCCACCGGCTGGTACTTTACCGTCACCTCACAGGTCTTACTCCCCGTCTTTTTTACACCACTTACCTGATAACGGGCGGAACTAAAGATCTCTTTAATCAATACACCATATGTCTCAGAAAAGTCATTTTCCGTCTCCACACCATTTAGCAGACAGTCCTGGACAAAAGCATTGATCCCGTTCTCATAGACCTTTTTCAGATCACTGTCTGATGCTCCGAGGATTTCTTTTGCTTCCTGGGTTTGTCCCTGAAAAGTCAGATCCAGGTTCGCCTGCACATATTTTTCCGCCTTTCCTTCATTGATCCCACATCCGGCAAGCAGTGTAGTCAAAAGCAGCACTGCCAGAAACACACTGCCTGCTTTTCTCTTTTTCCAGAAACTACCGTTCATAGACTACCTGCTTTGAAATGGTATCTGCGCTTTCTTTATCCCGCAGCTCGCTGATCAGCGCAAGTGCAAAATCGATCGCGGTTCCAAGTCCCCGGCTGGTTGTGATATGTCCATCTGTCACTGCCGGCTGACAGGTAACTTCCGCTCCGATAAGTCCTTCTTCCATTCCCGGATAGCAGATTGCCTTCTTTCCTTTCAGGATTCCCATTCCGCCAAATACGGTCGGTGCCGCACAGATTGCAGCCAGATATTTTTTTTCTTCATTATGTTTTAGGATCAGCTCTTCAAGACCTTTGTGTTCTTTTAAATGGATTGTTCCCGGCATCCCCCCCGGAAGCACCAGCATCTTCACCTCTGAAAAATCTGTATTTTCAAACAAGCTGTCTGCTTTTACTATAATTCCGTGTGCCCCCTTGATTTCTTCCTGTCCCATGATGGAAACGGTTCTGGTCTCGATCCCGGCTCTTCTTAAAAGATCAACGACCGTAAGACCTTCAATTTCTTCAAATCCATCTGCAAGAAATACACATACTTCACTCATAATCTTGTCCATCCTTTCTTTTTCCTGATGTTCCCCATTGTAACAGAAGCCTGCAAAAATGGCAACTTTCTGCCTTGTCTCCCCCGAAAAACTCCGCTATACTGTTAATGAATGTATAAGGAGGGCTTTCCCATGGAAATAGAACGCAAATATCTGATTCATAAGCTTCCGGATCACCTTGAAGCTTATCCGCACCGCACACTTGAGCAGGCTTATCTATGCACCGAACCGGTTGTCCGTGTCCGCAGGGATGCTGATGACTACATCCTGACCTACAAATCCAAAGGTCTGATGATGCGTGAAGAACATAATCTTCCTCTTACCGAGGAAGCCTACTGCCATCTGCGCGAAAAGGCAGACGGGCGCATCATCACAAAAGAACGCTACTGCATCCCTTACGAAGATCATCTCACGATCGAGCTTGATGTCTTCGCCGGTGATCTCGCCCCGCTTCTCCTTGCCGAAGTCGAATTCTCTTCCGAAGAAGAGGCAAATTCCTTTACCCCACCGGACTGGTTTGGTGAGGATGTCACCTTTTCCAGCAAATATCATAACAGTACACTGAGTCAGAAAAAGGATTGAGAAATTTCCCAATCCTTTTTTCTTTCGCAAATGCGCCATCCGGTACATTTGCAACCACATTCTTTTTATTAGTCTTCCAGACCAAATCCGTCATGGATTGCAACCAGTGCACGGTCTGCATCTTTTTCATCGATCAGAACCGTGATACGGATCTCTGATGTAGAAATCATATTGATATTGATATTGGAATTGCTAAGTGACTCAAACATGGTCGCAGCAACGCCCGGATTGCTGAGCATTCCAGCTCCTACGATCGATACCTTTGCAACTTTTTCGTTATAATTCATCTCTTTGATCGTAAGGGCTTCTTTTCTGGCTTCCATAACTTCCATTGCCTCTTTAAGATCATCCTGTGATACAGTAAACGTAATGTCTTTTGTTCCGTCACGTCCAACTGACTGAAGAATAATATCTACGTTAATATTATGCTTTGCAAGTGTATTGAAAATCTTAAATGCAGTACCTGGTTTGTCTTCTACACCCATTACTGAAATTCTCGCTGTATTTTTATCTGCCGCAACGCCGGTAATTAACATTTTTTCCACCTTTGCTACCTCCTTGACCAGGGTTCCTTCTTCTGTGTTCAGGCTGGAACGTACAACCAGCTCAACCCCGTATTTTTTCGCCATCTCTACAGAACGATTATGTAAAACCTTTGCCCCTGATGTTGCAAGCTCCAGCATCTCATCGTAGGTGATCTCTTCGATTTTGCGTGCATTCGGTACCACTCTCGGGTCTGCAGTGTAAACACCGTCTACGTCTGTATAAATCTCGCATTTGTCTGCATGCATTGCAGCCGCAAGTGCCACAGCTGTCGTATCGGATCCACCTCTTCCAAGTGTGGTATAGTCTCCATAATGGTTGACTCCCTGGAATCCGGTTACGATCACGATCTTACGGTTCTCCAGTTCGTGGGTGATACGGTCTGTATCCACTCTTTTAAATCTTGCATTTCCGTTCCGCGCCGTAGAATGCATCTTTACCTGGAATGCATTCAGCGAGATTGCCGGAACATTCAAAAACTGAAGTGCCATTGCCATCAGTGCCACAGATGCCTGCTCTCCCGTGGTAAGGAGCATATCAAGTTCTCGTTTTGATGGATACGGATTGATCTCGGCTGCCTTCTCAAGCAGTTCATCTGTTGTATCTCCCATTGCAGAGAGAACAACGATCACATCATTCCCCATCTGATACTCTTCTGCGCAGCGTCTTGCCACATTAAAGATCCTCTCTTTATCTGCAACTGAACTGCCGCCAAATTTCTTAACTACCAGCATAATTTCCTCCTACAGTTCCTGCATTTTTAGACTTCTTCTTCTACTCTTATCATATGCAGGATTTCCGGATAAGCTTTTGCTTTTTCCTCGTATTCTCCCTCGGTCATCACCGGTGTGACAAAACCGAATTCTCCATTGACCCCTGCCTCTACAAATCTTACTTCACCAAAATCATTGCCGATTCGTTCTTTGAACGCATCCTCATTTCCAAGGATTCGCACCAGGAACTTCTTACTGGTCTTGCTTCTGTCTTCCAATGTAAGCTTTTCTTCGCTCCAGAAATTCATGATATCTCTGCCCTGATTCTGTACAACTGCCACAATGTCAGCCACAACCGCACTTGCAGTCGGAAGCTTTCCTGCCCCACTTCCGTAGAACATCGCATCTCCCAGCATATTCCCCTTTACAAATACGGCATTAAATACACCATTCACACTGTAAAGCGGATGTTCTGCATGAAGAAGCACCGGTGCAACTCCCGCATAAAGAGTTCCGTCCACATGCTTACATTCAGCAAGAAGTTTGATATTCATTCCCAGAGCCTTTGCATACTGCATATCTTCTGTTGTGATCTTTGTAATACCTTCGGTATAAATTTCTTCAAAATCCACATATTTTCCTGAGATGATCGATGCAAGGATCGCGATCTTCCGGCATGCATCCTGTCCTTCCACATCAGCAGTCGGATCTGCCTCTGCAAATCCATTCTTCTGTGCTTCACGGAGAACCTCTTCATAGTTCGCTCCCTCGTAGAACATCCTGGTCATCATGTAATTGGTTGTTCCGTTCAGGATTCCTGCGATTTCTTCGATCTCATCACCTGTCAGGGATGATCCAAGTGCCCGGAGGATTGGAATCCCCCCTCCCACACTTGCTTCAAAAAGGAAATTCACATTCTTTTCCCGTGCTGTTTTAAGAAGTGCGGATCCATGCTTGGCAACCAACGCCTTATTGGATGTCACAACACTTTTTCCTGCTTCCAGTGCTTTTCTGACAAAGGTATTCGCCGGTTCCACACCGCCCATCACTTCTACTACAATTCCAATCTCCGGATCATTCAGGATAATCTCATAATCATGAACAATCTTTTCCTGGATCTTATCTCCCGGGAAATCCCTCAGATCCAGCACATATTTTACTTCAATTTCTTCTTTTGCCCGTGACGCGATCAGCTTCTGATTTACATCCAGAACCTCTACCACACCAGAACCTACGGTACCATAACCCAATACTGCAATCTTCATCTTTTTGTCTACTCCCTGCCTACGATTTTCAAATAATGCACACCTGAATGCTGTTCAATCTCTTCCACCATCTCCGACAGATTCTTCGTTGTCTGCAACACCTCCACACTGAGCGTCAGTGTTGCCACCCCGTTGATCGGAATACTCTGGTGAATAGTCAGGATATTCGCCTGATACCTTGCCACCGCGTTTAAAAGCTCTGCCATAACCCCCGGTGTATCATCAAGCTGAATAACCATCGTAACAGTCCTTCCTTTTTCATTTTCGTGAAATGGGAAAATATCATCCTTATATTTATAGAAAGAACTTCTGCTGATACCGATCTCTTCTGTCGCTTCCTGAATAGTCATTCCACGTCTGGTTGCGAGCAGTCTCTTTGTCTCGACAACCTTTATGAGCACCTCCGGCACTGCTTTTTTCTTTACCACATAGTACTTTGTATTATCCATTGTTACTCCTCTGTTTCAGATAAGCATTGATAAATGGATCCAGCTCCCCATCCAGAACTGCACTTACATTTCCGGTCTCTTCACCGGTACGGTGATCCTTGACCAGATTGTAAGGATGTAAAATATAGGATCGGATCTGGCTTCCAAAATTGATATCCTGAACTTCCCCCCGGATGCCGGATACCTTTTCTTCCTGCTCCTGCTTTTTCAAAAGATACAGCTTGGCTTTCAACATCTGCATCGCTTTGTCCTTATTAAAAAGCTGCGAACGTTCATTCTGGCACTGCACTACGATTCCTGTCGGAAGATGCGTGATCCGCACCGCAGACGAAGTCTTGTTGATATGCTGTCCTCCGGCTCCGCTCGAACGGTAGGTATCGATCCGCAGGTCGTCGTCATTCAGCTCAATGTCAATATCATCTTCAATATCCGGTATCACATCACAGGATGCAAAAGATGTCTGCCTCTTGCCTGCTGAATTGAACGGAGAAATACGCACCAGACGGTGCACTCCCTTTTCTGACTGAAAATAGCCATATGCATTATCTCCCGTTACTTCAAACGTGATTCCTTTCAGTCCGGTAATATCTCCGTCCTGATAGTCCAGCACGGTTATCTGAAATCCTTTTGACTGTGCATATCTTGTATACATACGATACAGCATATTTGCCCAGTCACAACTGTCTGTTCCTCCGGCTCCTGCATGCAGTGTCACGATTGCATTGCAGGAATCATATTCTCCCGAAAGAAGCGTCCGGATCCTGAGATCTTCAAATTCTTTTTCAAATTTAGCGATCTCACGCTGGATCTCTTTGATCATCTCCCGGTCTTCTTCCTCTTCCGTAAGTTCGATCAGTGCATTGATATCTTCATATGAACTTTCCAGATCCCGGACCTCCTTCACACAGTCCTGCATTTTCCGGAGTTCTTTCATGATCCTCTGCGAAAGCTCTGTCTTGTCCCAGAACCCCGGTTCTTCTATCTTTCTTTCCAGCTCTTCAATCCGTTTTTCTTTGCCTGCCAGGTCAAAGTGAATCCCTCATTTCCTTCAGGGGTTCTTCATACGCATTTAATGTCTGCTTAAATCCGTCTAATTCAACCACTGTATCACCTCAAATCTCATAAAATTATATAAAAATCCAAACAGTCGTATTTATTTTCTTCCACAGCACTGTTTGTATTTCTTGCCGCTTCCACACGGGCATGGATCATTTGGATATATCTTTTTCTCGGCACGTACCTTTGGACCCTTTGCAACACTGTCATCTTTATTGGTACCGGTTACCTTTGCAACCTGTTCTCTTTCAACCTTCTGTTCTACATTGACATGGAAGAGAAGTCTGACTGTATCCACTTCGATTGCACGTGTCATTTCACCGAACATATCATATCCGATCATCTTGTATTCAACCAGAGGATCTCTCTGTCCGTAAGCCTGCAGACCGATTCCCTGACGTAACTGATCCATATCATCAATGTGATCCATCCATTTTGCATCGATCACACGCAGAAGGAACACACGCTCCACCTCACGCAGATGCTCTGCTTCCGGGAACTGTGCTTCTTTTTCTTCGTATGCTTTTGCAGCACGTTCTTTCAGGAGATGCTTGATCTCTTTTGGCTCTTTATCCTTTGCATCCTCCTCCGTAACCGGCGGAAGCGTTGGAATCACATCCAGAAGTTCACGGTTCATTGCTCCAAGATCCCATTCTTCAAAATCCTGTTCCTCAGAAAGATTGGCATCGACAGTATTTTCCACAAAGTCTGTGATCATATGGAAGATAGAATCTCTCATATTCTCACCGTCAAGGACTCTGCGTCTTTCATCGTAGATGATCTCTCTCTGTTCATTCATTACCTGGTCATATTCAAGCAGGTTCTTACGAATACCAAAGTTATTGCTCTCAATCTTCTTCTGAGCCTTCTCAATCGCACTTGAAAGCATCTTGTGCTCGATCTGTTCTCCTTCTTCTACTCCAAGCTTGGTAAATACATCCATCAGTCTCTCGGAACCGAACAGACGCATCAGGTCATCCTCCAGAGAAATATAGAATCTGGATTCTCCCGGATCGCCCTGACGTCCGGCACGTCCACGCAACTGGTTGTCAATACGACGGGATTCATGACGTTCTGTACCGATGATCTTCAGTCCGCCGGCTGCTCTTGATTCTTCATCAAGCTTGATATCCGTACCACGGCCTGCCATGTTGGTTGCGATCGTAACAGCCCCATGCTGTCCTGCCTGTGCAACGATCTCAGCCTCCAGTTCATGGAACTTGGCATTCAGTACATTATGTTTTACGCCGCGTTTACTGAGCATCTTACTGAGGAGCTCGGAAGTTTCGATCGTGATCGTACCAACCAGAACCGGCTGTTCTTTTTCATGCGCTTCACAGATAGCATCAATAACCGCGTTAAATTTCTCTTTCTTTGATTTGTAAACGGCATCCTCCAGGTCAATTCTCTGTACCGGAACATTCGTCGGAATCTCAATAACATCCATTCCGTAAATATCACGGAACTCCTGTTCCTCTGTGAGGGCTGTACCTGTCATACCGGATTTCTTCTCATATTTATTAAACAAATTCTGGAATGTAATGGTAGCCAGAGTCTTGCTTTCTCTCTTGACCTTTACATGCTCTTTTGCTTCGATTGCCTGATGAAGTCCGTCAGAATAACGGCGTCCCGGCATGATACGTCCGGTAAATTCATCAACGATCAGGACCTCATCATCTTTTACTACATAATCCTGGTCACGGAACATCAAATTATGTGCACGCAGTGCCAGAATGATGTTGTGCTGGATCTCCAGGTTCTCCGGGTCAGCAAGGTTCTCAATATGGAAGAACTTCTCAACCTTCTTCACACCCTCTTCGGTCAGGTTGATATTCTTTTCTTTTTCATTGACAATGAAGTCTCCGGTCTCTTCGATCTCTTCTCCCATAATGGCGTTCATCTTAGAGAATTCCCCGCTTGCTTCACCTCTCTCCAGCTGTCTTGCCAGAACATCACATGCTTCGTAAAGTCTGGTTGACTTTCCACTCTGTCCGGAAATGATAAGCGGTGTTCTCGCTTCATCGATCAGAACTGAGTCAACCTCATCGATAAGTGCATATTTCATACCGCGCTGTACCAGCTGTTCTTTGTAGATAACCATGTTATCACGGAGGTAATCGAAACCAAGTTCATTATTCGTCACATAAGTGATATCGCAATTATACGCTGCACGTCGTTCATCATTATCCATCTGGTTCAGAACAACTCCAACAGTCAGTCCCAGGAATTCATGAACCTTTCCCATCCACTCAGCATCACGCTTTGCCAGATAGTCGTTGACTGTTACAATATGCACCCCTTCTCCGGTCAGTGCATTTAAGTATGCCGGCAGTGTAGATACAAGTGTTTTACCTTCACCGGTCTTCATCTCGGCAATACGGCCCTGATGCAGGATGATACCCCCGATCATCTGTACACGGTAGTGGCGCATTCCAAGTACACGGACAGCTGCCTCTCTTACAACAGCAAACGCTTCCGGAAGAAGATCGTCCAGTGTCTCTCCTTTTGCAAGCCTCTCCTTGAATTCTTTCGTCTTTTCTTTCAATTCCTCATCGGAGAGCTTCTGCATCTCCGGCTCCAGCGCATCAATATGATCCACGATCGGGTAGATTCGCTTCAATTCATGTTCGCTGTGCGTTCCAAATATCTTTTCAATAATTCCCATTTTATTAAGCTCCTTATATTCCTTGCTTATCACTTCTGTCTGAAGTGTTTTGCTTTTTTCCGCTATAGATAGACAGTATCCATTGTAGCACCATTTCTTTTATTCTTCAATCAGTTTATTTCACCGGTTCTGTCAGCTCGGCATATGGAATCTTACCGCCAAAAAGATCCAGTGCACTGCCGATCGTATAGTCCAGCTTTTCCCCGCTGATCCGTGCAAACTCCCGCAGATCCTCCATGCTTCCAATTCCACCGGCATAGGTGATCGGAAGTCCGTTCCACGCCGCAAGCATCCTGACCAGATCCTCCTCTGTACCAGATGCTTTTCCTTCTACATCAACCCCGTGAACCAGAAATTCATCACACCATCCGGACAGCTCTTCCAGGACCTCCGGTATCAGTCTGAGCTCAGTAAATGTCTGCCATCTGTTGGTTACAATATAATAACTGTTCTCGCGCCTCCGGCAGCTGAGATCCAGTACCAGATGCTCTTTCCCTACTGCCTTTTTCAGCCGGTCCAGCCGGTCATACCGCACCTGTCCATTCTGAAATACATAGGATGTAACGATCACATGACTTGCCCCTTCCTCCAGATACTCTGCAGCATTTTCTGCAGTAATTCCTCCGCCGATCTGCATTCCGCCCGGATAGGCATGTAGTGCTTTCAGTGCCTGTGCCTTTGTCGCATCATAGTATTCCGATGCCGGCGGATTCAGCAAAATAATGTGTCCTCCGGTAAGTCCATCTTTCTTATACATTGTCGCATAATAATCTGCATCCTGTCTGGATATGTAATTTTCTACCGCTGCATTTCCCGCATCTTTCAGGCTGCCACCCACAATCTGCTTGACTGCACCATTATGAATATCTATACATGGTCGAAATTTCATGAAGTCCTCCGCTTTTTCTGTTGATCTCGTCTTTACATACCGTCATATTGTATCACACCCACGGACATTTTACTACCTTTTGTCTGTAAAAAAGGCAAGACTTTTCCGCAAAGTCTTGCCTTTTCCCTATTCCTGACCATCTATTGTATGATTATCATTTACATTCCGGTCCTCTGTCCTGTTTCTGGTCATATCATCGACTCCGTCTTCCACATCATCTACTGCATCCTCAACACCATCTCCGATATCGTTTGTGACATCATTTACCGTTCCATTCTGATTCGTCCCACCGGTATTCGTATCCGGATTTGCAGCGTTATCACCATTTCCACACGCCGTAATTCCTCCCATCAGCATCACACAGGTAAAAACCAGAACCATTCTTCTTAGATATTGCATGTTGTAATTCTCCTTTTTCTGTAAAATACTTGTACTATTACTATCCGCAGAAAAAGGATTTTTATACTTATTTTTAAATTTTTTCGATGATCTGACCACTTCTGTAAGCGTCCAGCAATGCCTCCAGATCCGCGATCCGTTCCTTCAGTACTTTTCCAACATCAGTATCTCCTACCGTCTTGCGTTCGAGTGTCCGTTTTACGATCACACTGTCCGAATGGATATCTCTTTCTTTTTCAATAGCTGCCTCCGTCGATTCAAACGGATCATGCGCCGCAAGGATCAGTCCATAGGAATTATAGATCAGCGTGTATCCTGCAATTCCGGTTTCTTTCTGGTACGCTTTTGAAAATCCGCCATCAATAACAAGCACTTTTCCACCACATTTGACCGGATTCTCTCCATTTTTTGTTTTCACCGGAACATGTCCGTTGATGATATGGGAAATTTCTCTGTCCAGGCCAAATTCATCCAGAATTCCGTTCATCACATTTTCATCTTCAAGAAGAAGATAATACGCATTCTTTTTCTCTTTCCACAGCTCCTTTTCTGCAAGGAAATAACGCTCAAAGGTCGCCATTTTATCTTTGCCGAAAAGAGGAGAATTCGCACCCTGCCAGATATACCACATCAGGTCACGCCCTTTTTTCTTTTCATCCGGATCTACCGCAAAAAATCCTTTTCTCACATAGGACTCCATCACATCATAAAGTGTCCTTCCCTGATAGCTTTTACCGTATATCTTTACCTTTCTGAGTGATCCGTCATCATTCAGTGGAACACAGCCGTGATACAGCAGATTGGAATTGTAAATCTTGTAAAGACTTCCTTTGTTCAAAAGGAAACGCATATGCCTCTGCAATTTTTCACAGCTCTGGAACGCTTTTACCAGGCGGTTCATGATCTCTTCTTCTTCAGCTGAAAGCTGATATGGATTCTTCGGATCTATTGTCGGAAAATAATCATCCAGAAGCTGATAGATTTTTCCTCCTATCGTTATAGTCCCTTCCTCGTAGTTGATCTTATCCAGAAAGTTTCTTCTCTGGAAACCAAATTCCGGATAAAGCTCTGCTGCCTGTCCTTCTACTTTGAACTGGATAACAGAAATTGCCTTGTGCATTTTCATATTCAGTTCCATCTCCTGTGGTTTGCAGTTGTCCTGCCCTTTTAATAAAAAGCATTCACAGGGATCTTTTGCATACTGTTTCCATGCGAAAGTTGCAAGCGGAAGCAGATTGATCCCATATCCATCCTCCAGAATATCCAGATTCCCATAGCGGGCACAGATACGGATTACATTCGCAATACAGCATTTCTGCCCCGCTGCCGCTCCCATCCACAGGATATCATGATTCCCCCACTGGATGTCCACCGAATGATACTCCATCAGCTTGTCCATGATCAGATGCGGTCCCGGACCTCTGTCGTAAATATCACCGACAATATGCAGGTGATCCACAACCAGACGCTGGATCAGTTCACACAAGGCTACAATAAATTCCTCTGCTCTTCCAATCTGGATAATTGTACTGATGATCGAATTATAATATGATTCCTTATCTGTCATTCCTGACTTTTCTGTGATCAGTTCCTCGATCACATATGCAAAATCCTTCGGGAGTGCTTTTCTGACCTTCGATCTGGTATATTTGCTCGCCGAACGTTTTGCTACCTCGATCAGACGGTACAGCATGATCTTGTACCAGTCATCCATATTCTGTTCTTCTTCCCGGATCCGCTCCATCTTCTCCCGCGGATAGTAGATCAATGTTGCCAGTGTCTGCTTGTCCCGACTGCTCATTGTGTTTGCAAATACATCATCGACCTTGCGCTTTACCGAACCCGATCCGTTCTTCAGCACATGTGCAAACGCTTCATATTCTCCGTGAATATCCGTCAGAAAATGTTCCGTTCCTTTTGGAAGATTCACGATTGCCTGTAAGTTAATAATTTCTGTGGACGCAGCTGCGATTGATGGAAATAATTCCGACAGCCCTTCCAGATATTTCTCCTCTAATGCTTTCATAACTTCCTCCCTCTTGTATAAAAGCTTTTTCTGCTTACAGTCCGATCACATCACTCATATCGTACATTCCTGCCGGTTTTCCAGCCAGGAATTTGGCAGCTTCAACTGCACCTTTTCCAAAAATTGCTTTTGAATATGCAGTGTGGTGGAATTCGATCACTTCATCTGCCCCCGCAAAGATGACGTCATGCTGTCCAACGATCGTACCTCCACGTACTGCAACGATCCCGATTTCGTTTTTCTCACGTTTTTTTCGTTCATGGCTGCGGTCATAATTGTATACATACTGGTCAGCCATCGCTTCATTAATCGAATCTGCAAGTGCGATCGCTGTTCCACTTGGAGCATCAACTTTCTGATTATGATGTTTTTCTACAATTTCAATATCAAAGCCTGCCGGAGCAAGAACCTTTGCTGCATCCTTTAAAAGCTTCATCAGAAGATTGACTCCCAGTGACATGTTTGCAGAACGGAGAACCGCAACTTTTTCTCCTGCTTCTTTCACCTTTGCAAGCTGTTCCTCAGAAAGTCCTGTTGTGCAAAGAACAACCGGAAGAGTTTTCTCCACACATACATCCAGGAGCTCATCAACTGCTGCTGCGTTTGAGAAATCAATCACAACATCTGCCTGCACATCACACTCTGCAAGGCTTGTAAATACCGGGTACGGATTCTCGATTCCGGTGAATTTATCAATACCTGCCACGATCTCGATCACATCATCCTCCTTTACAAGTCCCGAGATCACCTGTCCCATTTTTCCGTTACATCCATGCATAATTGCCTTAACCATTTTGTATTCCTCCTTGTTATCTCCATTTTCTTGTGTATCTTTTCACAAATTCCTGTATAGCACAAAAGGAACTGATGGATACTCCAGTCAGTCCCTTTTCTCTATAATCTGACCCTTTATTATGCCAGTTTAATTCCAAATGCTTCCAGTTCTTTTGCAAGCTGTGCTGTATGTGCTTCTGTCATCTCTGTCAGAGGCATACGCAGAGGACCTGCCTGCCATCCCATCAGATTTAAAGCCTTTTTAACCGGAATCGGATTCACTTCACAGAATAACTTCTCGATCAGCGGAATCGCATCCAGCTGCATCTTACAGCTTCCCTTGACATCTCCTTCAAAGAACTTTGCACAGATGTCATGTGTATACTGCGGAGCCACGTTCGCAAGAACTGAGATGACACCCTTTCCTCCAACAGAAAGGAGCGGTACGATCTGGTCATCATTGCCTGAATACAGATCGATCTTGCCATCTGTCAGCTGCATGATCTTTGAAATCTGGGAAATATTGCCTGATGCTTCTTTTACCGCAACAATATTCTCTATATTTTTATGTAAAGCTGCAACTGTCTCCGGAGCAATATTCACACCGGTACGGCTCGCCACACTGTAAAGGATAATTGGTGCTTTTGCTTCTTTTGCAACAGCGGTATAATGTGCGATCAGTCCGTCCTGTGTACATTTGTTATAATATGGTGTTACAAGCAGCAGTCCGTCTGCACCGTCTTCTACTGCCTCTTTTGACATCTGGATCGTTGTGTAGGTACTGTTGGAACCGGTACCTGCGATCACCGGGATTCTTCCCTTGACACGCTCGATCGCAAATTTGATGCATTCCATGTGCTCTTCTTCTGATAAAGTAGAGGATTCACCTGTTGTTCCGCAGATGATAATACTGTCGGTCCCATGTGTACAATGGTAGTCCAGCATTTCATCCAGTTTGTCATAATTTATACTCTCGTCCTCATGAAACGGCGTTACAAGTGCCACTCCTGATCCTGTAAATATAGCCATAATATTCCTCCTGACATGTTGCTTTATGATACTAAACGATCAAATCAAGTTTAGCATTAAATGCAGGCACTGTCAATCAGAGTCTTTTCCAGTTTACTGACCGAAACTTCATAAGCAACCCTCTTTTCTGTCTCGGTATCTGAAATCCGTTTTACATATTCCCTGCTCTGGATCCTTCCCAGAAGCTGTACATGCTCTCCCACTTCAAAGCCGGAGGCATATCTTGCATTTCTCCCCCAGCAGATACATGGAATGTAATCCGATTTTCCATATGGGCGGTTAACCGCAAGCAAAAGATCTGCAATCTCCCTTCCAAGCGGTGTCTTTCGGTAGATCGGTTCCTTGCAGATATAGCCATCCAGCCAGATACTGTTGGTCTTTGTCCCGTCAGGTTCTTCTTCCATAAAGGAAATCTCCCGTACAAATACGGATAATACCAGACGGTTTTTCTGCTCTTCATGCCGATTGTAAGAGCGGAACTGTCCGTGCACCATAATATACTCTCCGGTATAATCCTGTGTCACGTCGATCAGCCTCTCTGAGATCATCAGCGGAATACGGTCTTCTGAATTGCTCAGTCTTTTCACTTCTACCTCTACCATATAAAAGCCTTCTCCAAAGACCTCATGGCTGAATGAAAATTCAGTTGCTACCTTTCCCATGATCGTTACCTGGTTATTTTCAATAATCTTATCTGACATAATAATGTAAATCTCCTTCCTCTTCGCAGGCGTATTTTACCGCGTTCTTACTCTTGATCACTATCTAATCTATGAAGCTTTTCCAGTTTTTAGAACAAAAAGTAAACTCTTTTTTTGCAGAAAGTCAAATTTTTTTCTTTCTACTTGTAAATTTTTCAAAATGTGATAAACTATACGGGTTGTAACTTTAAATAGGTAATAAGAAGGGTTTTGAGAATATGAAGACAAAACGTGAAGACATTAGAAATATCGCTATCATCGCCCATGTTGACCATGGTAAAACAACATTAGTAGATGAACTTTTAAAACAGAGCGGTGTTTTCCGTGAAAATCAGGAAGTAGCCGAACGAGTAATGGATTCCAACGATATCGAACGTGAACGTGGAATTACCATTCTTTCCAAAAACACTGCAGTTGTTTATAAAAATACAAAGATCAATATCATTGACACTCCTGGACATGCCGATTTCGGTGGAGAAGTAGAACGTGTCCTTAAGATGGTCAATGGAGTGGTTCTTCTGGTTGACGCTTTTGAAGGTGCCATGCCACAGACCAAATTCGTTTTGAAAAAAGCTCTTGCACTGAAGCTCCCGGTTATCGTATGTATCAACAAGATCGACCGTCCGGAAGCACGTCCGGATGAAGTTATCGATGAAGTTCTTGAACTTCTCATCGATCTGGGCGCATCTGACGAACAGCTTGACTGCCCGTTCCTTTTTGCTTCTGCAAGAGACGGATATGCAACTTACAATATCGACGATGAACCGAAAGACATGGTTCCTCTGTTTGAGACCATCCTGGATTACATCCCGGCTCCGGAAGGAGATCCTGATGCAGGTACACAGATGCTGATCAGCACCATCGATTACAATGAATACGTTGGCCGTATCGGTGTTGGAAAAGTCGATAACGGAACGATTTCTGTCAACCAGGATGTAGTTGTTGTAAACCATCATGATCCGGACAAACAGAAAAAAGTAAAGATCAGCAAATTATATGAATTTGACGGTCTGAATAAAGTAGAAGTAAAAGAAGCAGGCATCGGTTCTATCGTTGCAATCTCCGGCATTGCAGATATTTCCATCGGTGATACGATCTGTTCGCCGGACAATCCGGTTCCGATCGAATTCCAGAAGATTTCCGAGCCTACGATCGCAATGCAGTTCGTTGTCAACGACAGTCCGTTTGCAGGACAGGAGGGTAAATTCGTCACTTCCCGTCACCTCCGTGACCGTCTGTTCCGTGAACTGAATACAGACGTCAGCCTTCGTGTTGAAGAGACAGACAACACAGACAGCTTCAAGGTATCCGGACGTGGAGAGCTTCATCTTTCCGTCCTCGTTGAAAACATGCGTCGTGAAGGTTATGAATTCGCAGTCAGCAAAGCCGAAGTTCTTTACAAAAAAGACGAAAACGGCAAGCAGCTCGAGCCAATGGAAACCGTATACATTGATGTACCGGATGAATTTACAGGTATAGTTATTGATAAATTAAGCCAGAGAAAAGGCGAACTCCGCAACATGGGAATGTCTAATGGCGGATACACCCGTCTTGAATTCTCCATCCCGTCAAGAGGTCTGATCGGTTATCGTGGAGAATTCCTGACCGATACAAAAGGTAACGGTATCATGAACACAGCCTTTGACTGCTACGCTCCGTATAAAGGAGATATCCAGTACAGAAGCCAGGGATCCCTGATCGCCTTCGAGACAGGTGAAGCTGTAGCTTACGGTCTGTTCAACGCACAGGATCGTGGAACACTCTTCATCGGACCTGGTGAAAAGGTTTACTCCGGTATGGTAATCGGTCAGAATGCGAAGACAGATGATATCGAACTGAATGTATGTAAGACCAAACACCTTACCAATACCCGTTCTTCAAGTGCTGATGAAGCCTTAAAGCTTACTCCGCCGAGAATCCTCAGTCTGGAAGAAGCACTTGATTTCATCGATACCGATGAACTTCTGGAAGTCACACCGAAGAGCCTGCGTATCCGTAAAAAGATTCTGGATCCTAAACTCCGTAAGAGAAGCAATTTCCAGTAAAAAACTATAGATTTTTCTTTACACTTCCCCCTTGTATCCGTTACAATCTTTGTATACAACGAACAAGGGGGATTTTTTATGAAAAAATACTTAAACGCAGCACTCCATAAGCTGACCGTACTTCTGGAATTTATCATTTCATTCGTTCTGGCTGCCGGAATCATCATTCTGCTTGTCCAGCTGATCCTGTCCATGCCAAATGTTCCGGATCTGAATATTTATCCAAATTACGAAGACCTGGTAGAAACCTGTTTCAATCTGATCATTGGTGTCGAGCTGATCCGTATGCTTTATCAGCACAAGCCTTCCACTGTGTTTGAGGTGCTGTTATTTGCCATCGCCAGACAGGTGATCATGGCACATAACAATCCGGTATCCAGCCTGATCGGTGTGATCTCCATCGCACTTTTATTTGCAACCAGAAAGTTCCTTTTTATTGAATTTGATGAATCTGAGAAAATTATTTTCCGTGCTACTACAAAAGCACGAATTGTAAACAGCATCCTGCACGTCCATATTCCATATGAAGATGAACAAACCTTATATGACGTGATCACTAAAAGATTTGAACAGGAAAAAACAGAAATTGGTGTTGGTGCAAGTACATTCTTCGACAATTTTGGTCTGCGCGTTGCCAAAATGCATAACGGCAAGATCAGTCGTATCGAAGTAATCCGCTCCATACATTGACAGAATTTTCTGATAATTCAGTTTTCTTTACAGAATTTTAATAATTTTTTTGCATTTACCATTGCATCTCTCCCCTATGATAGAGTATAATGTAGCTATAGCCGGAAGGATATAAAAACTATCTATACATCCTGCCGGTCAAGCTCTTATAGATGCACTTATCTCCGTACATACTATGAGAAATATGAGAAAAAAGGAGTTGAGCTGTATGAATTTTATCATTAGCGGAAGAAACATTGACATCACACCTGGTCTCAGACAGGCTGTAGAACAGAAATTAGGAAAACTGGAAAAGTATTTTACTCCTGAAACTGACATTATCGTTACACTCAGTGTAGAAAAAGAACGTCAGAAAATCGAAGTTACGATCCCTGTAAAAGGAAACATTATCCGTTCCGAGCAGGAAAGCAGCGATATGTATGTATCCATTGATCTCGTAGAAGAAATTATCGAGCGTCAGCTCAGAAAGTATAAAACCAAACTGATTGCAAAACAGCAGGGCGGACATGATTTCCGTCAGGAATTTATTGAATCCGATACTTCGGCAGCAGAGTCAGACGAGATTGAGATCGTCCGTACCAAACGTTTCGGCATCAAACCAATGTTCCCGGAGGATGCCTGCATTCAGATGGAACTTCTCGGACATAACTTCTACGTATTCAGCAATGCTGAGACAGACGAAGTCAATGTCGTATATAAGAGAAAGAATGGAACCTACGGTCTGATCGAACCGGAATTCCAGTAAACCAATAAGCTCATACAGAGAACCTGCTGTCTGCAGTTCCTCCTGTATACTAAGACATTAAAACCCCTATACAGAACGGATTCTCCGTTCTGTATAGGGGTTCTTTTTCCTGTTCTATTCCTCAAAAACCAGGATTTCTTTTCCATCCTCCGCAAAATAGCAGCTGTCTCCTTTTTCGATCACAGCCTGTCCATTTGTTCCCTCTGTAATCTCGGAAACCACACATTGCTCCTGATCATAAGGCAGAATCACTTTCATCAGCACTTTATCCGTATACTGTGTATCCTGCACACTGATCTGCCGTTGTCCGAGGATATACTGGATCTTCCCAAGTCCGGTATAATCCGTTCCAATCTCATACCGGTAACCCAGGCGCTTTGTGATCACAGTACTTGCCTGAAGACCTTCCTTTACTGCTCCCTGATAAGCCCGCACCAGACCACCTGTTCCCAGAAGCGTCCCGCCAAAATACCTGGTCACAACAACCGCCGTATCGTGAAGACCTTCCCCTGTAAGCACATCCAGCATCGGTTTTCCTGCTGTACCTGCAGGCTCCCCGTCATCACTACATCTCAGAGTTGGATTTGTTACACCGATCACATAAGCAAAACAGTTATGTCTTGCGTCCCAGTATTTTTTCTTCACTTCTTCTATAAATGCCAGTACTTCTTCTTCTGAGTGTACCGGTCTTACCGTTGCGATAAAACGGGATTTCTTTTCAACAATTTCCCCTTCTCCTCCCCGGTATACTGTTTTGTATTCTTCCTGCATGTCTGCGTTTTTCCCTTCATTTTCCTTATATTTTCACTATTCCCAGTATACAAATCTATTTCTTCAGATGCAAGAAAATTACAAAAATGTTACAATTTCCCTATATTTCCGAAATTTTTCTTAATTTTGTAAAATGGAACATTGAAGTTTTCAATTTTTCCTTTATTTAGATTATCAAGTTTGATATAATATTGCAATATGAAGGAGGAAGCATTCATGAATTATGGAAAGCGAAAAGCTTCTAAAAAACAAAAACGCATAACATCGAAAAAGAATATGCACAAAAAGAAACTGGGCGTTCGCCTTTTTAAAGGTTTTCTATTATGTATCTTTGTCTGCTGTATCCTCGCAGCGATCGGAGGTGGCTTTATCATCAAGCATGTGATTGATAATGCACCTGAGATTACAGCTGACAGCATCAAACCACAGGGTTATACGTCTACCGCACTTGCAGATGACGGCACGACAACAATAGCCGAATTCACCGGTGCAGGTGCCAACCGTGTATATAAGACGATTGATCAGATCCCGGAGGATCTGCAGCATGCATTCGTCGCAATCGAAGACTCCCGTTTTTACAAGCATAACGGTGTTGATATCCAAGGTATTATCCGTGCTTTTGTTGTTGGTATCACTCATGGTGGCAACTTCTCTGAAGGAGCCAGTACCATTACCCAGCAGCTGATCAAGAACAATGTCTTCCCTGACTTTGTAAATGAAAGCACTTTTGAAGAAAAGCTGGAACGTAAGATCCAGGAACAGTATCTCGCAATTCAGGTTGAAAAGCAGCTTGATAAAGATTCAATCCTTGAAAGCTACCTGAACACGATCAACCTTGGTCAGGACTGTCTGGGAGTACAGTCAGCCGCACAGAGATATTTTAATAAGGATGTCAATGAACTTAACCTTTCCGAATCTGCAACCATCGCTGCAATCACACAGAATCCGGGAAGATACAATCCGATCACCAATCCGGAAGACAACGCAACCCGCCGCAAAAAAGTTCTGGATAATATGCTCGATCAGGGCTGGATCGACCAGGCTGCCCATGATGAGGCACTGGCAGATGACGTATATTCCAGAATTCAGAACGTAAATACACGGATCGAAGAGACCAACACCGTCAACTCTTATTTTGTTGATGCCCTGTCTGAGCAGCTGATCGAAGATCTCACCTCAGAAGACGGACTTGGATATTCCCAGACACAGGCAGAGAACGCACTGTACAGCGGTGGTCTCACCATTTATTCAACTCAGAATCTTACGATGCAGAACATCTGTGATGAAGAATTGAATGATGACAACAATTATCCGGCCAATATTGACTGGGGTGTTGATTATGCCCTCACAGTCTATCATACTGATGGCTCGGTAGATAACTACAGTGCCGGACACCTGAAACAATTCGGGGCAGATCAGTACGGTGATGATGAAGGACTTCTCTTCGGATCACAGGAAGCTGCGCAGGAAAGAATTGACGCATTCCGTAACAGTCTTCTCCAGGATGGCGAGACCTATGATGAGTATGTCAACCTCTCTCCACAGCCGCAGACTTCACTTACCATCATCGATCAGAAAACAGGGCAGATCAAAGCTCTTGTCGGTGGCCGTGGACAAAAGACAACCAACCGTGGACTGAACCGCGCATACAAGGGTTCTACCCGTAACGCAGGTTCTACATTCAAGATTCTTGCCGTATACGCTCCGGCATTGGACAGCGCAGATCTTACACTTGCTACCACCGAAGTTGATGAAGAATACTACTATCAGCACGACCTGGAACATCATCAGGTTCATAACTGGTGGGGCGATTACTATAAAGGTACCGTAACATACCGTCAGGCGATCGAACAGTCCATGAACATCATTGCGGTAAAGACATTGAATAAGATTGGTATCAATCTTGGTTTTGAATACTGCGAGAAATTTGGTCTTTCCACACTTACCGAAGACGATGCTGTAGAGTCTCTTGCTCTTGGTGGTATTTCCCATGGTGTTTACAACTATGAACTGACAGCAGCCTATGCATCCATTGCAAACGGCGGTGTATATAACAAACCATCCCTGTACACAAAGGTATTGGATCATGATGGTAATGTCCTGATCGACAACTCCAATCCGGAAAGCCACACTGTGATCAAAGATACAACTGCAGCACTTCTTACCAACGCCATGCAGGATGTTGTCACAAAGGGTACTGCAACCGATGCACAGCTCAATAATATGCCTGCATCCGGTAAATCCGGTACAACCTCCGACAACCGTGACTTCTGGTTCGAAGGATTTACACCGTATTATACCTGTGGTATCTGGATGGGTTACGATGGTAACCAGGAAATGTCTGAAGGAAGCTGGAACTATCATTTCAAGATCTGGGCTAAGATCATGAACCGGATCGATGAAGCTTTGGGACTAACCTACAAAGACTTCGCGATGCCAGGTTCTCTCGTTCAGAAGAGCGTATGTACAATTTCCGGTAAACTTGCCGGTTCCGGCTGTCCGTCACAGACCGAATGGTTTGATCCGGATACTGTCCCGACCGAGACATGTTCCGGACATGCAAGCAAGTCAACTACCACAAACAGTACAAAAAATTCGAATGACAAATCCGATTCTAATAGTACAACGGGTGGAAACTCCTCCGGTAACTCTACCGGCACTAATGGGGATACTACCGGTGGTACCGGCGGTGATTCCGGCAATACCGGCGGCGGCACTGATTCCGGTAATAATAGTGGCAATTCTGGTAATACCGGTGGCGATTCCGGTAATACTGGTGGCGATTCCGGTAATACCGGTGGCGGCACTGATTCCGGCAATACCGGCGGCTCAGATTCTGGCAATGGACAATAAGAATCTATCATCCAATTAGAAAAAGAGATCAGTGAATATTTGAAATTCACTGATCTCTCTTTTTTATCTATCAATCTGGTTTCTATTTCTGATATACGATCTTACCTTCAATCATCGTATAGTATACCATCGCATCGGTATCAAGTCCGAGTTTTCCTTTCATTACAATAATATCTGCATCTTTTCCTTCTTCCAGGCTTCCCAGACGGTCTTCTACGCCCAGCACTTTTGCAGCATTGATCGTAACCGTTCTTACTGCTCTCTCCTGTGCAAGTCCTTCACGCACTGCTTCTCCCACATGATGATACAGGGATTCTTCACTCAGAATCGGTGAATCAGTGATCATCGCCACATTCACCCCTCTGTCATCCAGCATTTTTACAGCTTCCACATCGATTTTTCTACGTTCTCCAGGGCTACGGTAAGTTGCAATCGGTCCGTAGCATATATCGCATCCGCTTTCCACGATTTCATCCAGATAATCGGTTGCTCCCCATGCATGTTCTAATGAGAAGTGTACGTTGTATTTTTTCGCAATCTCGATTGCTGTGAGCATATCATACTGTGTACAGTGGATCTTACATGGAATTTCTCCTTTTAAAGCCAGGCAAAGAGCTTCCATATCCGGATCATACTCCACTTCTTTATTCTGTTCTTTGTCTTCCATGTATTTCTTTGCTTTTGCAAAGGTATCATCCAGAACCTTAGCGATTCCCATTCTTGTCATCGGAAGTCTTCTCTGATCTCCGTATGTATTTTTCGGATTACCGCCAAGAGCAATCTTTACAGCACATGGAGATTTGATTGTCATATCAAACACATTGTTTCCATAAGTTTTAAGTGCAAACGGAAGTCCGCAAAATACATTTCCGCTTCCCGGAGTCAGAAGCATGGTTGTGATTCCGTGCTCATAAGCTACTTTAAATTCTCTTGCTTTTGGATTTGTTCCAAAACGTGCATCAACAGAAAGAGTAACCGGATTTGTCATCTCATTGGCATCGTCTACACCCGGATCCACATTGAAATCAAATAATCCGATGTGAGAATGTGCATCGATAAGTCCCGGAAGAACATAATATCCTTCTGCCTCAATGAGCTTATCTCCATCCTCTAAGCAGTCTTCACTGATATGTTCTGCTACTTCTTTGATCTTTGTTCCTTCGACGAGAATATCCCCCTGAAAGATGCCCTTATCCTCTGTCATTGTATACAAAATACCATTTTTGATTAATGTCTGCATTACGATAATACCACCTTTCCATTTATCATACAAAACTGTACGTGTGCCGCATAAGATTTTACAGGATGATCACTGTAAATTGTGATGTCCGCGTCTTTTCCAACTTCGATACTTCCGATCTGATCTGCAACACCAAGCATCTCGGCTGGCTGGATCGTCATCATTTTTACTACATCCTCGGCATCGATTCCTGCACGATATACTTCGATTGCACTCCAGATGAATACTTCTCTACCTTCAGAAGCACCTTTGCATGTGTTTGTAAATGCGATGCGGTTTCCGTTTTCTACCAGTTCTTTTAATCTGGAAAGGTCGATTTCATGTTTGGAAATCTGTGACAGATTGCTGAAATTACCAAAGATAATTCCAACTTTCTTTTCTTTCAGTTCTTCAATCGCATCGCCGAATTCAAATCCATCTACGATTGTAAGCTGGATATCTTCATCTTTCAGAAGCTCCATAAGACACTGAATCTCACCTGCAGTTTCTGCAGCGATGACAAATGGCATCTGATATTTCTTCAAAAGGTCATCTTTTCTGATTGCTTCTTTGAGCAAATGGAAAATTCCCATTCTTGTTTTCGGCATCTGGTTACTTGCACCATATACATCCTTAACGGTTGAGCATACGCTCCCCTTCATTGCTGCGTGCTCTTTTACAATACGGTTTGCCATATGATCCGGAGCTGTCTTACACACTGTAATCTGTCCTCCGATCACATTGCTGTGATCCGGTGAAAATCCAACAGATGTAATTCCTGATTTGTAGAATTCCTGTGCATTCACTTCATCTGGATCGATGGCATACTTCACGCTCAGATCCGGATTGATTACATTTGTAGTTTCTGCATTATCTCTGTAACGAGTCGGAATCCCCATAGCTCCGATAGAAGAATGTGGATCGATGAAACCAGGGAAAACTTGTTTTCCGGTTGCATCGATAATTTCTGCATCCGCTTCGCAAATATTCTTTTCGATTTTCTTAATCTTTTTCCCCTCGATTAAGATATCATAGTTTTCGAGCACTTCACCCGTTCCGGTATGAATGGTTCCATTTTTAATTACATACATAATCATTTCTCCATTTACTTTTATTTTTTACCTTAAAGTGCCATAGAGGTTTTGCAACCTCTATGACATTTTTGTTTAATTTATATCTCTAAAAGACATGCTATTTTTCAATATAAACCTTTGAGAAATCAACCTGACCAACTGTAGAAACGAAGTAGTTCTTCACATATTTCTTAACAAATGTAGGTGCTTCTTCAACATAAGTAGGTTCGATCAGTCCTGACTTAACAACCAGTTCTTCTGCCTGCAGATAAAGCTCTGCCTTCTTCTGGTCATCAACTTCAAATTTTGCTTCATTCAGAAGTTCCTGATATTTCTTAGGATCTTCTCCAGACCATCCTGTCTTTTCTGCGTTGAAATATCCATTATCCGGATCGAATAACTGAAGAAGAGCACTTGGTTCATTGTAGTATGGTCCCCAGCCGCCTGTTGCGATATCGTAATCACCGGCGTCAATCTTATCCCACATGATGTTCCATTCCATCATATCGATTTCGATATTGATTCCAAGAACGCTTTCCCACTGCTGTTTCATCCATTCAGCAATCTTTTTAGATACTTCAGATGTACCACGGCTTGCATAACGGATTGTCACTTTTGACGGGTCTGGATCTTTACCAAGTTCTTTTAACCCTTCAATAAGTAAAGCTTTCGGATCTTTGATTTCATCCTGAAGTTCCTGAACGAAATGGTTCTTTCCGCCAACTAATTCTGTGTATGTTTTTTCCCCAACCTGAATGGTATCTGGCATCATAGAATAAATCGGAACACCTTTTCCATTACGAAGAGTATCGATCATTTCCTGACGGTCATAAGCTACTGATAAAGCCTGTCTGATCTTTTCATTGCACAGATATTCGTTTGCTGCATTCAGCATGAAGAATTCCGGTGCACTATCCGGAACCTGATAAGATTCAGATTCTCCCTGTTCTTCGATAGTCTTTCCCCAGTTTGCATCCGTTGTACCGATCACATCCAGTTCACCGTTGATATAAGACTGAACTGCAGTACCTGATTCCTGAATGATCTTGCTATTGATCTTGTCAAGCTTCACATCGTCGGCTCCCCAGTACTGATCATTTCTTACCAATACCATCTCTGTATTCTGACTCCAGCTTTCAATCTTGAAAGGTCCGTTAAATACAGTCTTTGTTTCTGATGTTGCATAGTCGCTTCCGAGTTTTTCATACATTGCTTTGTTTACCGGATAAGCTGATGAGGAAACCAGTTCCAGGAAGTAAGATGCCGGGTGGATAATTTTGATTTCCAGTGTATCTTCATCAATGGCATGTACACCGATTTCTTCCGGTTTCTTTCCCTGATCGTAAAGAGCTTCTGAGAAGTTCTCGATAATTCCATCAAACAGCCATGCATTTGTTGCTGCAACGGATGGAGTTGCCATCTTCTGGAAAGTAAATTCAAAGTCATTTGCAGTTACTTTCGTTCCATCGCTCCACTTCGCATCTTTGTTCATGTGGAAAGTATAAGTAAGTCCATCTTCACTGATATCCCAGCTCTCTGCTGCAGCAGGCACGATTTTATAGGTATTTCCTTCCTGAGTTACTCTTTTAACGAGTGGATCCAATACCATGTTAAATGCTGAGTTATCCGGGCCAGTTGTGTTGATCAGCGGGTTCAGTCCGACAACCACACTGTTGTTGGAGATATTCAGAACCTGTTCTGTTTTTCCGTCAGAACTAGCTTTTTTGTCATCTCCGCCACATCCGGCAAGACAGCTGACTGCCATTGCTACTGCGAGTCCCATCGCTAATGTTTTTCTTTTTTTCATAGTCTTCCTCCTTTATATCCAGCAAGATTACTCTTGCGGGTGATCTTCCATCAACTCTTTTGCTCTATGACAAGCTACAAAGTGTTCCGGTTTGAGTTCTTCAAGCTGCGGTGTCTCCTGATGACATTTTTCTGTTGCATATCTGCATCTCGTCACAAATCTGCATCCAGGTTTTGGATTAACCGGGCTTGGGATCTCTCCCTCGAGTCGAATTCTCTTCTTCTGTTCTTCTGTGTCCGGATCCGGGATCGGAATCGCTGCCATCAACGCTTTTGTATATGGATGAAGTGGATTCTGATATAATTCATCACTCTCTGCAAATTCAACCATATTTCCCAGATACATTACACCGACACGGTCTGAAATATGTTTTACCATAGACAGGTCATGTGCGATAAAGAGATAGGTCAGGTTTTTCTTCTGCTGAAGTTCGATCAGCAGGTTGACAACCTGTGCCTGAATGGAAACGTCAAGAGCTGAAATCGGCTCATCGCAAACGATGAATTCTGGTTCGATAGCAAGTGCTCTTGCGATTCCAATACGCTGTCTTTGTCCGCCTGAGAATTCATGAGGGAAACGAAGCGCATGTTCTCGGTTAAGTCCGACCAGTTCCAGTAATTCATAAATCTTTTCCTGGCGTTCTTTTCCGGTATAAAGCTTGTGAATGTCAATTCCTTCCCCGATGATGTCACCGACTGTCATTCTCGGATTCAGTGAAGAATATGGATCCTGGAAAATAATCTGAGCTCTCTTTGTAAACTCTTTCTTTTCATTTTTATTCAGTTTATTAATATCAACTCCGTCAAAAAGAACTTCACCGCCTGTAGCCTTGTAAAGCCCCATAACTGTCTTTCCACAGGTTGTTTTACCACAGCCGGATTCTCCTACGATTCCAAGAGTCTCACCTTTATAGATCTTAAAGTTTACCCCATCCACTGCCTTCAGTGTCTGGTTTCTTCCAACCTGAAAATATTTCTTCAGGTCTTTCACTTCGATCAGTACTTCTTTTTTATCCATGGTTACTGTCTCCTCCTTATCATATTCTCAGGAAGATTGCTCACATCCGCTCTTGGATCATGAAGCCAGCAGTTGCATTCCTGTGTATCACTGAATTTTGTAAGCTCCGGATATTTCTTTCTGCAGATATTCATTCCATACTCACAACGCGGAGCAAAAGAACATCCAACCGGCGGATTGATAAGATCCGGCGGCGTTCCTTTTAAGGAATATAATGTTTCTTTGTTTGTAGAATGAATCTTCGGAACGGAATCCAGAAGAGCTCTCGTATAAGGATGTGTAGACTGATAGAAAATCTCTCGTACATCACCACGTTCTACAATTTTTCCTGCATACATCACCTGAATCTTATCTGCAACACTCGCTACAACACCTAAGTCATGGGTTACGAGGATCATCGCCATATCCAGTTCTTTTTGCAGTTCTCCGATCAGTTCCATAATCTGTGCCTGAATGGTTACGTCCAGAGCAGTTGTCGGCTCATCCGCAATCAGGATCTCCGGTTTACATGCAAGTGCGATTGCGATCATCGCTCTCTGTCTCATACCGCCTGAAAATTCAAACGGATACTGTTTCATTCGTTTTTCTGCATTTGGTATTTTAACCAGCTGCAGCATTTCTAAAGCTTCTTTATATGCTTCTTCTTTAGAAATCTGTCTATGAATCAGAATACTTTCTGCAATCTGATCTCCGATCTTCATGGTCGGATTCAGTGAAGTCATTGGATCCTGGAAAATCATTGAAATCTTGCTTCCTCGAATGGAAACCATTTCATTTTCTGACTTTTTCAGAAGATCTTCCCCGTGGAACAATACTTCAGAGTTTTCACCTATTATTGTGTTCGATTCTGGAAGCAATCGCATGATTGCTTTTGAAGATACTGTCTTACCACAGCCAGACTCTCCTACAATCGCAAGAGTTTCTCCTTTATGCAGATTAAAATCAATTCCTCTTACTGCATGTGAGATTCCGGCATAGGTCTTGAAAGATACCTCCAGGTTTTTCACTTCCAGTATTTTTTCTTTCATCTTGTAGTTCCCCCTTTTATTTTCTCAGCTTCGGATCCAATGCATCTGAAAGTCCATCACCGATCAGATGGAAAGTCAGCATTGTAAGTACGATCATCAGACATGGGAAGAACAATTCATGTGGGTAAAACATAAGCTGCTGCTGTCCTGCTGATGCAAGTGCTCCCCAGCTGGTTTCCGGTGGTCTTACTCCAAGTCCGATATAACTTAAGAAAGCCTCACTGAAAATAAATCCCGGAACTGACATCGTGATATCAACCATAATAATTCCAAGTGTATTCGGAAGAAGATGTTTGACAATAATACGTCCGGTTGATGCACCAAGTGCTGTTGCTGCCTGCACATAATCCTGTTCCTTGATCTGAAGGATCTGTCCTCTTACCATACGCGCGGTTCCTACCCACGCGGTAAGGCTCATTGCAAAAACAAGGGAGAACATACTTCTTCCAAGTACCATGGATAAAATTACTACAATGATCAGATATGGCAGGTTTCCGATAAATTCGCAGATACGCATGATGATGTCATCTACCAGTCCGCCTTTTAATCCTGCCAGCGCTCCAAGAAGTGCTCCGATCACAAACATTACCAATGTACAACATAAACCAATATAAATTGAAATACGTCCACCTACACAGACACGGGTAAAGAGATCTCTTCCCATATCATCTGTACCAAACCAGTGTGCACTGCTTGGTCCCTGATTCTTGATCGACGCATCGATCAGCTGATAATCCTGTCCTGTGACCATTGGTCCGATAAACAGGAGCACTACGATCAGGCCTAATAATATAAGACCAAATATTGCAAGTTTGTTTTCCCTGAATCTTCTCCAGACATCCGCCCAATAGGTCAGGGATTTCTCTCCGATATCTTCACCAGATAATCCTTCCGTCCCAACACGTTTAAAATCATCTGATTCATTCCATTCTTCTGTCATTACTACCTCTTTTGTACTCATCAGAAGCCCTCCTATTTCTTACCTTTTGCAACTCGGATTCTCGGATCGACGATTCCATACAGAATGTCTACTACAATCAGCGAGCCAACGAACAAAATAGCAAAGAAAATTGTAAGACCGATTACCATCGTATAATCATTATCCGAAACTGCTTTTACATAGTAGAATCCAAGTCCCGGAATCGCAAACATACGTTCAAGGATGAATGATCCTGCAAAAATTCCTGCCAGAGAAGGTCCGATCATAGTAATGATAGGAAGCATTGCATTTCTCAAAACATGTTTCCGTACAACTCTCTTCTTTGTACATCCCTTTGCTTTTGCTGTAATAATATAATCTTCTCCGATAACAGATAAGGTACTGCTTCTCATATATTTTGTATAAGATGCGATACCGCCGATCGCATATGCGGCAACCGGAAGAATATAATGTTTCATTTGTCCCCAGCCGAATACCGGCACCAGTTTCCACTTAAATGCCAGAAAATACTGCAATACAGATGCAAATACGAAACTAGGAACACAAATAGCTAATACAACGAGTACCCTTATGACATGATCCACCGGTTTTCCCCTGTTAAGAGCCGCTACCATTCCAAGACATATACCAATCGTTGTCTGGAAGAGTAGTCCCAACAAACCTATCTTCGCTGATACCAGCGTATTGTTTTTAATAATGTCATTTGCTGACTGACCGGTATAAATAATAGATTCTCCGAAGTCTCCTGTTGTAAGAAGATTCTTCATATAAGTTGTATACCGTTTTACTACCGGCTGATCGAGTCCGTATTTCTCACGGATAATCTGCTGTGCCTGTTCAGGCATCTGACCAACCTTCGCAGCGATCGGATCTCCGGGAGCACCTGCTACCAAGAAAAATGTCGCTGTCGTAATCAAGAACAATGTCAAAACAGCATATGCCAGCCTTTTCCCAATAAATTTAACCATACCTTCAGTTCCTTTCTCCTTTTTTCTTTTGATTTTCATACAGAACATGCGGGACAACCATGTAGTGTAATTCTATCTCTTTACAGATATCTTCGACTGTCCCTTTATGAAACAGATCCAAAATTCTCTGATGATTGATGTGGACCACATCAAATGGTACCAGAGTTTTTGTATCCATCGTATAATATGCCGCCGTATTCCCTCCTTCCAGTATTTTCCAGATTCTATGAAGTTTTTCACTGTGTGCGGTCTTCACAATACATTCATGGAACTGTTCATCGAATTTTATAACATCATACAGATTTTTCTGATTGGCCGCTTTCTCCATGGAAAGAACAAGCTTCTGCATCTCTTCATCCTGTTCTTTGCTGATCTCTCCCCCGCACATCTGCACTGCCAGTTTCTCAAGCGTAGACTGGATCAGGTATGTTTCCTGCATCTCTTCATAAGTCATCGTCTTTACTACGCAGCCTTTCTGCGCTTCATATACAACCAACCCTTCTTCTTCAATCTGCCTGAGAGCTTCTCTTAAGGGACCTCTGCTGACTTTCAGCTCTTCTGCTACTTTTGCCTCTATAATTCGTTCTCCCGGTTTGATCTCTCCTGATAAAATCTTATGTCTTAAAATTTCAACTACTTGCTCTCTTAATGTTTTACGTATTATCATTTTGTCTTCCTTTTCACAATTTTTTAGAGTTCATAGGCTTATTTAATAATGTTACTACGATAAGTCTACATCATTTTGTGCAGAATGTCAAATGTAAACATTTGTTATTCTGCATTTTCTTCTATAAAAAACAAAAATCTTGCAAGAATGTTAAATATTTCTCACAAGATTTTTGTTTTTTTATAATATCTTTCACTTATTTCAGTACCAGTTTTGCTGCTCCGCAGATTCCTGCATCATTTGCAAGTTCTGCGAGTGCAAATTCTGTATCTTTGTCTGCAAAGAATGCCATTTCTTTAAATGGACCTTTGATGTAATCCAGCAGAACCTCTCCGGCTTTTGATACCCCTCCGCCGATTACGATAACCGCCGGATCACAGGCAGCTGCAAGGTTCGCCAGCGCATGTCCCAGATACTTTCCAAATTCAGTTGCGATTTCGATTGCAACTTCGTCTCCGGCTTTCACTGCATCAAACACTTCTTTCGCAGACATCTCTGCCACATTTCTGAGGGTACTTGGTTTCTCATCTTTTGCAAGACGCATATTGGCAAGTCTTGTGATTCCTGTTGCAGAAGCATACTGTTCCAGACAGCCTTTCTTTCCACATCCACAGGTTTCTGTCTCCTGGTAGTTTACACACAAATGACCGATCTCTCCGCCAGCACCGTGTGCCCCTACAAGGCACTTTCCATCCACGATGATTCCACCGCCAACACCGGTTCCAAGGGTAACCATAATAACATTCTTGTGGCCTTTTCCGCCACCTTTCCACATCTCACCAAGCGCAGCTACATTTGCATCATTCCCCGGAATCACTTTCATTCCGTCAAGAAGCTCTTCCAGTTCACGTGTCACTTCTTTGTATCCCCATCCGAGATTTGCTGTATTCTGAACAATTCCATCCTCGGTTACCGGTGCCGGAAGCCCCATTCCAAGTCCGATGATCTGTTCCTTCACCAGTTTCTTTTCTGCCATCTTTGCTTTCACTGCCTGCGCAATATCCGGGAGGATTGCTTCTCCCTGGTTCTCCGTACGTGTCTTAATCTCCCATTTGTCAAGAAGCTCTCCGTCTTCCTGAAAAAGTCCCATCTTTACTGTCGTTCCGCCTATATCGATACCAAAACAATATTTCATCTGTCTCCTGCTCCTTACATATTCTTTTTTAGATTTTCCTGTACCCGGCGGTACAGCTCCTGAGCTGCGTTATAGCCCATTTGTTTCTGTCTGTGGTTGACTGCCGCTGATTCTACGATAATGGCAACATTACGTCCCGGGCGGATTGGAATACTGTGGCATACAACCTTATTACCAAGAAATTCTGTATACTCCTCAGTAAGTCCAAGCCTGTCGTACTCGCGATCCTTGTTCCAGTCCTCAAGCGTAATGACGAGATCAATATTTTGTGTCTCTCTTACACTCTGCACACCAAACAGCGTCTTTACGTCAATGATACCAATTCCGCGAAGTTCAATAAAATGGCGGGTAATATCCGGTGCTGTACCAACAAGAGTATCATCACTGACCTTCCGGATCTCCACCACATCATCTGTTACCAGACGATGGCCTCGCTTGATCAGCTCCAGTGCCGCCTCACTTTTACCGATACCGCTGTCTCCCATGATCAGAACACCGACTCCATAGCAGTCCACCAGTACCCCGTGAATTGAAATACACGGTGCCAGTTCCACTTTCATCCAGCGGATCAGTTCTGCTGAAAAGGAAGAAGTCTGTTTATCCGTAATAAATACCGGAATATTGTTCTTCACTGCTTTCTCCAGAAATTCCGGATCCGGCTGCAGATTTCTGCAGAAAATAAAGCATGGAATCCCATACTCAAGCAGTGTATCATATATTTTCATCTTATGCTCATATTCCAGTGTCTGCAGATAAGTGTACTCTACATATCCGATAAGCTGAATCCGTTCGCAATCAAAATGATCAAAAAATCCGGCGAGCTGAAGTGCCGGACGGTTAATATCCGGAATTTTTACTTCCCGCTGTGTCATATCGACATCCGGAGTAAGATTTCTAAGTTCCATCTTCTCTACGATTTTTGTTAATGTAACTCCCATAGTCCTGTCTCCTTTTATTGTTCTTCCATCAGAGTAGCTTCTGTACCTTCCTTTTCGCTTCCTCTGAAAAAATTATACACGCTTTTTGCCGATTTTTCATCCATTGATGGAATTTTTTTCAAATCTTCCACCTCTGCATTCTTAATCTCATCCAGGCTGGCAAATGTCCGCATCAGTGCTTTCCTTCTCGCAGGTCCGATTCCCGGAATATCATCCAGGATCGAATGCACTTGTCCCTGACTACGCAGTTTCCGGTGAAATTCTATAGCAAATCTGTGTGCCTCATCCTGCACTCTTGTGATCAGCCGAAACCCTTCGGAATTGCGGTCGATCGGAATCTCGATATTCTGATAGTAGAGTCCTCTCGTCCGATGGTGGTCATCTTTGACCATACCGCATACCGGAATGGATAAATGAAGTTCATCCAGTACTTCCAGTGCTATATTAACCTGTCCTTTTCCACCATCCATCATGATCAGATCCGGAAAAACATTAAAACTTCCCAGCTCTTTCCCGCTTTTCTGTTCCTCCAGACCATGCCGGAATCTTCTGGTGAGGACCTCACGCATACTTGCATAATCATCCGCCCCCTGCACACCCTTGATGTGGAACTTACGATAATCGTTTCGTTTCGGTTTGCCCCTCTCATAAACGATCATCGACCCTACCGAGGCAAATCCATTGGTATTGGAAATATCATACGCCTCCATACGCACCAGGTTATTAAGACCAAGCAACTTTTCTATTTCTTTTACTGCACCGATCGTTCTTCCTTCTTCACGCTTGATACGTTCCTTATCTTTTTCCAGTACCATCTTTGCATTCTTCGCCGCAAGCTCAACAAGCTTTTCTTTTTCCCCTTTTTTCGGGATACGGAAATGAACCTTATGCCCACGTTTTTCTCCAAGCCATGCTTCCAGGATCTCCCGCTCTTCCGGTTCCACCGGAAGCATCAGTTCGCCCGGAATATATGGCGTTCCGGCATAAAACTGCTTGATAAAGCTGGAGAGGATCTCTGCATTTTCATCTCCCTGGGCAATCCGCAGATAAAAATGATCTCTGCCGATCAGACGACCATTGCGGATAAAGAATACCTGTACCACCGCATCCTCATGCTCTCTTGCAAGAGCCACAATATCCCGGTCCTCGCCCCCTGTATCGGTAATCTTCTGCTTCTGTGCAATCTGCTTCACGCTGTGCAGAAGCTCCCGGTATTCAATTGCTTTCTCAAATTCCAGATCATCCGATGCCTCCTGCATCTTTTTCTCCAGATCCTTTAAGATTCTATCATAATTTCCTCCCAGGAATTTGAGTACTTCATCAACCGACTCTCTGTATTTTTCCTGCGAAATATACCCCTGACACGGTGCATCGCACTGCTTGATATGATGATAGAGACAGCATCTTTCTTTCCCGATATCGCGCGGAAGGATGCGGTTACAGCTACGCAGACGGTAAAGCTTCCGGATCAGTTCGATCGTATCTTTTACCGCCGTCACACTGGTATAAGGGCCGAAATACTTTGACTTGTCCTTCTTCATCTGCCTTGCCATCATAATCCTTGGATATGCTTCGCCGGTTGTCACTTTGATAAATGGATAACTCTTATCATCCATCAGCATCGTATTGTACTTTGGCCGGTGTTCCTTGATCAGATTGCATTCCAGAACCAGTGCTTCCAGTTCCGAATCCGTCACGATATACTCAAACCGGGTGATATGCGTCACCATCTGGTCAATCTTGGCCCCCCGATTCCTGCTCGGCTGAAAATACTGTCTGACACGGTTCTTCAGGCTGATCGCCTTTCCAACATAAATGATCTCGTCCTTTTCCCCATGCATCAGATAGACTCCCGGTTTCCCAGGAAGTTTTTTAAGTTCGTCTTCAATAATAAATGTCTGATTTTCCATAGTCACATTATACCTTGCTTCCTGCAGACAATACAAGTCATTCTTTCAAAAGAATCTACAGAAAAAAAGAGGTTCCAGAACCTATTGTTCTGAAACCTCTGCATCTTCTGTTATTTTAGACTAGTCACGCTTCTGCGGAAGGATGAATCCGTCTTCATCTTTTTCTACTTTCTTCTGCGTTTCTTTCTCTTCCTGCTGTGCAGCTTCGGTATCTGCCTCTTTCTTCGGCATCTCGATCGTCTGCTCTTTTACAGGATTCTCTTCTTTCTTTTCTTCCGGTTCCGGAATTCCTTCACATCTGCGGTAAATCTTCATGAATTCTTTTCCGGTGATCGTCTCTTTCTCAATCAGGAATCCGGCGATCTGATCCATCGTTTCACGATGCTCGGAAAGCATTCTCTTCGCTTCTGCATATGCTCCCTTCAGCATCTTCATAACTTCCTGATCGATTTCTGCCGCGGTTGCCTCTCCGCAGTTCATAACAGCTCTTCCGTCCAGATAACGGTTCTGGATAGATTCCAGTCCGATAAGTCCGAATTTTTCAGACATACCATACTGTGTTACCATCGCTCTTGCGATCTTGGTTGCCTGCTCAATATCGTTCGATGCTCCGGTTGTAACTGTGTCAAACACCAGTTCCTCTGCTGCACGTCCTGCAAGGGCTGTCACCAGCATTGCTTCCAGCTCAGCCTTGGTATTCAGGAACTTTTCTTCCTCCGGTGTCTGCATCACATAACCGAGTGCACCCATGGTTCTAGGAACGATTGTAATCTTCTGTACCGGTTCTGCGTCCTTCTGAAGGGCAGTTACCAGTGCATGACCGACTTCATGGTATGATACGATACGGCGTTCTTTCTGGCTCATGATACGGTCTTTCTTCTCTTTACCCACAAGAACGACCTCAACAGCCTCAAAAAGGTCTGCCTGGGATACAACATTTCTTCCTTTTTTTACTGCATTGATCGCAGCCTCGTTGATCATATTGGCAAGATCAGAACCGACTGCCCCGGAAGTTGCAAGTGCAATCTCTTCCAGATTGACTGTCTCATCCATCTTAACATCTTTGGCATGTACTTTCAGGACATCAATACGTCCCTTGAGATCTGGCTTATCTACGATGATACGCCTGTCAAATCTTCCCGGACGGAGAAGCGCCGGATCCAGGATTTCCGGACGGTTCGTTGCCGCAAGAAGCAGAAGACCTTTATTACTGTCAAATCCATCCATCTCTGCAAGGAGCTGATTCAGTGTCTGTTCTCTTTCATCATTGCCACCAAGCTGTGAATCTCTGCTTTTTCCGATCGCATCGATCTCATCGATAAAAATAATACACGGCGCCATCTGCTGTGCCTGCTTAAAGAGGTCACGTACTCTTGACGCTCCGACACCGACATACATCTCAACAAATGCAGAACCCGAAAGAGAGAAGAACGGTACTTTTGCTTCTCCGGCAACTGCTTTTGCAAGAAGTGTCTTACCGGTTCCGGGAGGACCTACAAGAAGTGCTCCCTTCGGAAGCTTCGCTCCGATTCCGGTGTATTTGCCAGGGTTATGCAGGAAATCGACTACTTCCTGCAAGGATTCTTTTGCTTCATCCTGACCGGCTACATCCTTAAATGTGACTCCGGTAGATTTTTCCACATACATCTTGGCATTGCTCTTTCCAACGCCCATCATGCCGCCACCCTTTGTCATACGGCGCATCAGCATCACGCCCAGACCGATCATGATCACAAGCGGAACAATGTTGACCAGAAGATTCATCACCATATAAGATGTAGAATCCGGTATCTTCTGTTCATACTCAACACCTGCTTTATACAGTCTGTCCGAAAGGGTATCATCCTTCACAATACCGGTATAATACTGCTTCCTTGTCACATTACTGAACAGACCTGTACTGTCATCGCTGCTGTCCTTACTGCTGCTGTCGTTGTTATCTGCTACAGAACCTTCGACCACATCGCTCTCAGAAGCGCCTTTTTTCTTGCTGTTCTTCATCTCAGCTTCTGTCTTCGCTGTGATCACAATCTTGTCATCCTCGATCACAACTTTCTTAACTTCCCCGGAATCTACCATGTTCAGGAACTGATCATAGGTAATCTCCCGGGCATCTGTGTCTTCCCGGAACTGATACAGCGCAAATACGATAAACGAGATCAGCATAACGGTAAATAATATAACATTCCATCTTTGGCGGTTATTTTTATTATTCGGGTTATTATTTCCCGGAAGATTCTGCTTATTTCTATTATTCTGGTTATCCATACCTACCTCCTAAGTGTCGTCCTCTCTATTATAAGTAGGCGTTTTTTAGAAATCAATGAAAAATTTACTCAAACCCTGTTTTTTAATTATTATTTTATACTTTATTCATTTTCTACACAGTGTATTTAGTATGTATAGGTGTGCTTTTCGCTATTCACACATATTTTTAGTATCATTTCAGTATCAAAAAACGGGTGGTTATGCGCCACCCGTTTAGTCTCTGTCTCTTATTCCTAATTCCCGTTCTGCCCAGCGCAACGCCTCACGCTCAACTTCGCTCTCCCAGGTCCTTTGAAACTGTCTCACTCCGACATGGTGAATCGGTGCGGCACTCAAATATACCTCATAATATCCCCGGAATACATTGCAGCGTTTTGGCATCCGCAGCGCCCGTAACGCTTTCGCTTCGGTCTGCCGAACTCTTTCAATACTCACTCCCTGCTGTTCTCCTATTTCTCGCAGAGTATTCCCATCTACATATCTGGATCGGATCACTCCACTCTGCTGATCGGGCAAATTGTCAACCATTTCCCACAACTCCCGGCTCATACGATCATGGTCAAATTTTCTGGCCACTTCCTCTTCCAGATCTTCCCCGGATACAACTGCATCTTCCAGAAATACATCTTCGCTATCTTTCATTGGTTGACTCAGGCTTTGTATTTGCCTCATTTGAACAGTTTCTTTTATGCTGTCAAGTTCTTCTCTGCCTATTCCCATTAACGAGCGGATTTCAGCGTCTGACGGACTTGCACCATATCTTTTTTGGTATTCTGCCACAATCTTCTTGTATTTTCTGGCTGACTGCTGCCGATGTACCGGTATGCGAATACAGTTCCCGGAGTTCTCAATATATCGTTGCATTCCTTGCCGGATATAAAACGCAGCATAATTGATAAACGGGACTCCCTGATCTGGGTTATAATGTCTGACAGCTTCACACAATGCCAAATACCCTTCCTGTTTTAGATCATCCATTTCAGCATAACCGGAATATTTCACCGCTATCATACCAATAAACCTTTGATTTTGTTTCCATAGCTGCAGCATATTGGCAGCAGTATCTTCTCCGGCTCTGATCCGAATGACAAGTTGTTCGTTTGACATAATAGCACCTCCACATAGAAAAACACCCAGACACGCATTGAGCGCGCCCAGGTGCCTTAATCACAGATTATACTGTTGCAAATTCCCGATAACAAATAGCTTTCTTTTTATTGTCCAAGACAAATGCATCATAAACAATACGCCCTTCAACCAGGCTTCCGCTAATTCCCGGTGGATCCTGATGCGTTTTGTAGCTCTCCAGTTTGACCGGTGCTACTGTCGCACACGGATGTGCAATCATAAAGCCAAATTTTTCCGGTAATCTCTTTGCTGAAACCTTTAGAACATCCATCCCGTCAATGTTTCCAACAAAACCAATCTTTTTCTTGTCCTCGTCCAAAACTGCATTGATCATTTCTTGATAACGTCCGTTGTTGTCCTTACAGGTTTTCATTCTGAGCAGAGTTGCCGGAGTAACGACAAGAATACGCCCTGTTTCCGGTACGTCCGCTTCATCCAGCGCAGCACCATCTTCAAAAATTGCGTCATAGATATTTTCTTCTGCACCAAGTGCTTCTGGTTTGATTCCCGCACCTGCGCACATCTTTCCAAGTACATAGGTATCAACTTCCGGAATTACAACTTCCCTCATCTGGCGGGCGAGAGCTGACGCCGCTTCCAGTGTATCCCCTGTTTCATCTTCATCAAGCCTATCAATCGCAAAAGTGAATGATCTGTCTTTTGAAAGCGTCATTGTCTGGGTTACTGCGTTTAATTCCTCAATTGTTCCATACCGACTCGCGAGCTGCGTATTGTTTCCCTTCTGGATCCGTCCGTAGTCCTGCATTGATCCGGTTGAGATCTTGTAAACCTTAACCGTTTTTGCGCCGGAAAAACTAAAATCTGTATTTGTAAGATATTCCTTCTTACTTTCTTCAGTGAACTGCTCGTCAACATACGGCAGATACTTTTCTACTAATTCAATCGCCATTATTTTCTCTTCTTTCCTTTCAGTCCCATAGCTGCTCGTATCTCATCACCAGATGCTTTCCGCGAGCCTGATCCGTTTGTATTTCCTGCGGTGCAGGTGTTTATTCGATAGGTCCCGGCATTAGATTCATGCGCTTTCTTCTGTCCGAAATACGAACTAATAAGGTTTATACTACTTTCCATTTTTTCTTTGCTGCTACAGTCAACAAGTGGCAGTAAGTCTTTCGGTATCCCTGCATCCGCAAGCTTTTCCCTTGCATCTAGGCGCATTTCTCTTTGATTGAGTGCATTTTCTCGCTCTGTAAAATCGCCATGATCTGCCGTATTCTTTGCCCTTGCCAGTCTCTCGCTGACTATACGGTTCACCTCGTCCTGAGTAAATGTTTTTCCCTGCTGGTTCTGATCCTGCTGCTGTGCCTGATCGCCCTGCTGGTTCTGATCGGTCACATTCTGGCCTGCCATGTTCTGATTGTCCATGTATAAATCCTTTCCCCGTTTAACGTCCGGTCGACTGTCTGTAAATAAAATGTTAGGTAGACGATACGCAAATAAAAAAAGGTATGGAAACACTGAACGCAATTTTGAGTTGAGTCATTCCCATACCTTATAGGTTTACCGGTTGAAGATATAGAACCGGCGGTACTATTTATTCTATTTGCTCTAAAACAATTATATCAAATATCGCCACCCCATGCAATGTTAAAATATGTCAATATCCTCTGACCATTTCTCGTGCTTCATCCGTAGTTCATTTTGATTTTATATTAAAATAATTCAAAGAGTTCCCCTATTTTGGGGAGCACTCTAAAATCAATCATTATTCTGTTTTCTCGGTGTCCCTCCGGAGTTCGGCATAAGCCTTTTTATATCGTCCCTCTTTATTCCTGGATACTCTCCAGGATTTCATCACCGGAGAGAGCAGCCGGATCACACCGGCAAGCTCTTCATCTGTATTATACGATATCTTAATTTTTATCATCGTTGTCCCTCTCAATCACAACAAGAAGTTTATCTTCACCTTCTGCGAAAAACGTACAAACACGGGCAGACCAAATTTCTTTCGGTATCCGGTCGAAGCGTTTAAACGCTCCTATATATTCCGCATCCATAGTGTTTCCGCTCTCTGTTGGCTTAATTTCTGTTACCTTATCAACTTTTACCACTGTGTTATATCCCATTGTTAAAAATATCTGACTGAATCTCATTTTATTGCTCTCCTTTTCTTTATGCTGCCGTCCCGTTCCGATGTTGGCGCACCATTCCGGGAAGGGCAGCAGTTATTTCGTGTTGTTTTGTGAACGTTCGCTATTTATTTTTGGTAAATGTTCGATTTCTCGCACATGTCATGTCAGCCGATTTCCCGCCGTCTGCTTCCAGTATTGGAGTACTATTCACAGAAAGGCGGAATATCTGTTAGCACTCTTTTATCTGTCTTTTCTTTTTTTTGCTCTTTCTATACGTTTTCCACTAATCATACCAGCTCTGAACGCAATGTACGCCGCCGAAATCGGATCTTCTTCATTTATTAGGTGTGTCACATACTTCCTTTGTGTATCATCCAATAAATTATTCAATGCCTGAAATGTTCTCTTGTCAAATATGCGATACTTAAATACCTTTTCAAGTAGCTTCACTGATTCCACTATACCTTCCGGCGCATTCTTCAGCAGCTCCTTCCGTCTTTCACAATCTCCGCTTAAATATGCCGTTGCTGTCATCAAACAGGTCTCATACATATCATTATCTTCATTCAAAACAAGTAGTTCTTTTTCTCTGTCGTAAAACATTGTCAATGTCCCTATTTTAGAATCATCTCTCCATGACTTCAAAAAATTATGTACTTGTCCCATTGTTAAGTCGGCAATACTGCATTTTGCTATTTTTAACTCTTCATTTATTACTTCATAACTCATAATATCACTTGTCCTTTCTTATCAATCCATGCTATTATGTAGGCGTATCCTTTCCAAATGCGCCCGCCCGTGCATTAAGGGTATACAACGGGGTGACTGTTTCAGGCAGTCCCCTATTTTTTGTGTTAATCCTTATAAACAGTTCCACCAATGCGGAGGAAGTTAAATCCTTTTGATCCTGGCGGTGCATATCGTGCCGGTCTTTCATAGCCAATGCACTCTCTCAACTGTTCCGCAGTGTCCTGCAGCTCTTCCAGAGCGTCAAGCCTTGTTTCTATTCCCTCTAAGGCATCTGCTATTCTGGTGAGCTGGTCTATTGCTTCTTGTTGCATTCTTCTCTTCTCCTTTCTGTGTGTAAATACTCACAGGTCACTTAGTGCACATATTTCTAAATTCATATACATATGTATATATTGCATATAAAAAGACATTATATAGTTTCTTTATACTCATATATTTCTATATTCTTAAAATATAAATATAAGTGCTCTAAATGCTCTTGTCCCTGTCCACAAGCACTTTAAAACTTTTTAATACATGTCTATATCCTTTTTCTCATTTAGTGCTTATTACCTATATTTTATTTTCTTTATATATTATTGTGGACATTGAGTACATATAGGCAATTTTCGCCTATTTTGCAACATTTTCTATGTCCACAAGGTCGCCCTAAATCTGTACACATCCATGTCCTCAGCTAACTATTTTCACTTTGAAAAGGAAATTCTAACTGATCTGCTTCCTCTTCTATGGGATGAAATCCATCGTCCTCGTGTACATCTCTGTCCCAAGCTCTTTGTTTTCCATACTTCGAAAACCTCAATTGCCGATCACTCGATGGGTGTTTATGCCAACCATTTATTGAATTATTCATAATTTGGCTGATTTCCCTGAGTTCCCACCCTGCTGGTTCTCTGAAATAGTTTTCAGAAAAGGCTTCCTTAAAAATCATTCTTGTACATACATGCGTATAATTACATCTATCAAGCCAATTTTGAATGATTCCAACCTTAGGATCTTCCGGGGCATATTCTTGTTGCACTTTTACCAGTTCCTGCTGCATCCACTCTGGGATCATTAACTTATAGTCATCCTTTCGGTATATATCCATTGCCTCAGCCCAGCATTGAAGAACAAATACCCTTGTCTCATTCTCATCCTTTAATGGGTGCCTCTCTGCAGCCTTACTATTTATCGCAATTGGTATAAAGCGCCTATTTCCGGTCCTATCGTTTGGTAAAAAGTCAGTGTTATTCGTTGTACCTATGAAAACACATTGCCTCGGAATATCTTGTGTATACCTATCATACGGCGTCCTATAGGTGTCAATTGTTCTACTTAAAAAAGATTTAATTGCTTCCACTGTTTTCGTGTTAGAGGTTGCCAACATTTCTGAAAACTCTACAATCCAATGCCCCTGAAGTTTACCGCTAATTTCCTTATCATCTAAACTCCGGATATCATCCGTAAACCACATATCATTTATAGCCAAGATCCTCGCCAGTGATGATTTACCACCTCCCTGAATCGGTTCTACAATACAAATCATCAAATCAAACTTTGCCCCTGGCTTATACACTCTATTTATCGCCCCGAGCATAAAAAGCTTCGTTGCTTCTTCGATGTATTCACTTCGATCAGCTCCCAAATATCTCGGGAACAACTCTTTGATTCGTTTTTCTCCATCCCAAACAAGATTATCAAGAAGCTCTCTAACCGGATGATATTCATTCTGATGCGCCAGCACATTGATCGCTTTTGTTATCCCCTTTTCAGTAGTTAAAGAATATTGATCATCTAAATAAAGGCATATATTGTCAATATCAACATCTGACAAGGCAATACTGGAACGTTTCCACCATGCATTCAATACCTCTATTTTATTGGTGAACATATTATATCGAAACATTCCTTTTGTACGCTGATCAGACTGCAACGCTTTAACACAATTTGACATGGTCTGCCTAACTGTACCTTTCTGCGTCAATGAAAGTTCAAGGCCTTCGCAAGACTGCCCCACCTCTTCGCCTTCTGTTGTTCCGCTTCTTGCTGTTTCCGTGATTCACTCACTCCCTTCTTATCTGTGTCCTGTTTCGCATACCATTCAGATACGCGCTTCATTTCCTGATCGTGCTTGTGGTTATATTCCGACACGATACAGGTATAGTAATCTCTGGCTTTACTGCATCCAAGAATTTCCAATCTCCTGATCACATCATCAGCAAATCCCGGGCAGGTTATGTCATAGCCGTAAATCTTCAAAAAGAAATTCTTATCAAGATGCATACCAGGCTTTAGGCTGTCAAGTAATTCTCTCCTACTTGCCATCTGCTGCCACTCCGAAAAATCTTTCCTGCAGATAGGCAGCAGGAACCTTTCCTTGTACTGTCAAGAATCCCTTGCCGCGCAGTTCCTCGTTCATGATCCTGATAAACTGATAGGCTTTTGATTCTCCTACTCCGAGGATCTCTTGAACATCCTTCACGTTATACATTAGTCTCGCCATAATAACACTCCTTTCTCTCCATCGATCTGATACGCCCGCCCAACGTCTTAATCTTCGATTATTTCTGTTACATCAACGCCAAGAGCTTTGGCAATCTTGCCCGCTGTCTCTGGTTTCAACGAATATCCGCCTGCCGCTCTGCACAGGGTTCCTTTTGGAATTCCCTCTGCCATAAGCTCTTTCTGTCCCTTGCAGGCTCTTGCTTTTGCAAGATCATATTTTTGTCTATCCAGCTTCATTTTTTCACCTCCCTCAAAAGTGTTCCATTTGGTTCTTTTCAACTTTACAATAACACCATACGGAACATTTTGCAATAACTTTTTCAAAAAAATGTTCCATTCGGTTATTTTTATGGTAATATACAAATGAGGAGGTGAATGTATGGAACCAACATTAGGAGAAAAAATCAAAACATATAGAAAAAAAATGGGATTGACACAAGAGGAACTTTCTAAAGAAGCCGGTTTATCTAAAATGACTATACGACGATATGAAACGGATCAACGAATTCCTTCCATTATAACCGCTTCCAGCATAGCTTTTGCCCTCAAAATACCAGTGACCGCCTTGATTGGAAATGAGGAAAATAATTGGCCCGAGTTTTCCGATAAGCCTATAACCCCGCGCCAAACTGCAGAACAATATGTAAATACTGATCTCATGGGGCATATAAGCCGATTATTTAATGAACTTAACGCTGAAGGAAAGTCAAAAGCTATTGAGCAGGTAACAATGCTAACCAAAATACCGGAATATCAAAAAGAGTCTTTGGAAGAATCCAAGTAATTCCCGGAATAACTAAATATAAGTATCCCGCACGTCCGAAAACCGGACGCACAACTAAGGTCGTATTTTGCGACTATTGGCAGAACTTCCACCTATCTGATACGCCCGCCAGCGTCAGGAAGGAAGAATATAGAAATGCCAACGTATAAGGACGAAAAGACCGGATCTTGGTACTGTAAATTCTATTACACAGACTGGACCGGCAAGAAGAAACAGAAATTAAAACGGGGATTCAAGCTGCAGCGTGACGCAAAAGACTGGGAACGGCTCTTTCTGGAAGAATTTGCCAATGCTCCAGACATTACCTTTCGGACGCTCTGCCAGAAGTACAAGAACTTCAAAGAGAACCGGGTGAGACCGTCAACACTGCAGAGTCAACTCAATACGATAGAACTGCATATGCTTCCGTATTTTGACCGGAAAGTAATTGCAGAGATCACACCTGCAGATATTGTTGACTGGCAGAATCATCTGCTCAAAAAGGGATTTACGGCAGCCTATACCCGGCAGATCAACGCTACTCTAGGGATGCTTTTCAAATTTGCGGTTGATTATCTGGGACTTGCCCGCAATCCGGTCAAATCAAAGATCTGCAAGCCTGCACCAAAAAAGGTAAACTTCTGGACACCGGAAGAATACAAGTGTTTCTCTGATGCAATTCGGGATAATATTGAGCTATTCACAGCTTTTGAGATCCTGTTTTACATCGGCATGAGAAAAGGGGAACTCCTGGCACTTACTCCGGGAGATGTTGATTTTCAAGAAAAGAAGATTACGATCAACAAAACATTGGCATATGTAGACGGCAAATACACCATACAGCCACCCAAGACACCGAAAAGCAACCGGATCATAGATATACCGCAATTTCTTCTGGATGAAATTAAAGACTACATGGCGAAGATCTACGGTATGGATCCAGATGACCGGCTTTTCTCCCGGTCCCGTGTGTGGCTCGGTGAAGCACTCACAAGAGTATGCAAGAAGATCGACTTGCGCCCGATCAGAGTGCATGATCTCCGGCACTCTCATGCCAGTCTGCTGATTAACCTTGGCGCGAATCCGCTTATGATCGCGGAACGTTTGGGGCATGATGATGTAAAAATGACTATGAACACATATTCTCATCTGTTCCAGTCTCACCGGGAAGAAATTATTGAAAAATTGGAAAAAATAAAATTTTAGTATCATTTTAGTATCATAGGCAATTATATACAGCGTTTTTACTGGATTTGTGGCTATTTTCTATCAATAAAAAATTTATGAAAAGATTGTAAAAAAGTCATATTTTATAGTATACTAGGTTTGAATTGCTTCTATGAAAGTAAAATTATGGACAAAAAGGATGGAACTTTATGAAAATTGGGTTTGATAATGAAAAATACCTGCAAATGCAGTCTTCTCACATTCGTGAGCGAATCAATCAGTTTGACAACAAACTGTATCTCGAATTCGGTGGAAAGCTTTTCGATGACTATCATGCTTCCCGCGTGCTTCCTGGATTTCAGCCGGACAGCAAATTACATTTACTAAAAGAATTATCGGATACCGCAGAGATTGTGATCGTTATCAGTGCAGCCGATATTGAAGCCAACAAAATCCGCGGTGACCTTGGGATCACTTATGACACTGACGTTCTCCGCCTGAAAGACGAATTTGAAGCCAATGGTCTCTTTGTCGGAAGTGTTGTTATCACACAGTACTCCGGACAGAACAGTGCCGATCTTTTCAAAGGACGTCTGGAAAAGCTTGGCATTAAAGTTTATATCCATTATGTAATAGAAGGTTATCCTTCCAACATCCCGCTGATCGTAAGTGACGAAGGATACGGAAGGAACGAATATATTGAGACAAGCAGACCTCTGGTTGTCATCACCGCACCTGGACCTGGAAGTGGAAAGATGGCTACCTGCCTTTCCCAGCTCTATCATGAGCACAAGCGCGGAGTCCGCGCAGGATATGCCAAATTCGAAACCTTCCCGATCTGGAATATCCCGTTAAAGCATCCGGTCAACTTAGCATATGAAGCAGCTACTGCTGACCTTAACGATGTAAATATGATCGACCCGTTCCATCTGGAAGCTTACGGTGTTACTACCGTCAACTACAACCGTGACGTAGAGATCTTCCCTGTACTGAGTGCAATTTTTGAGCGCATTTACGGAGAAAATCCATACAAATCACCAACAGACATGGGTGTTAACATGGCTGGTAACTGCATCTGTGACGATGAAGTCTGCAAAGAAGCTTCCCGTCAGGAGATCATTCGCCGCTACTACCGCACCATGGACCGTTTCCTTTCCGGTGAATGCCCGAAGGAAGAGACTTATAAGGTCGAGCTTCTGATGAATCAGGCAGGAGTTACCGTACATGACCGTAAGGTTGTTGATGCCGCTCTTGCACGCGCTGAAGAAACCGGTGCACCGGCTGCCGCTCTGGAGCTTCCGGACGGACGCATCGTAACAGGAAAAACCTCTGACCTGCTTGGCGCATCTGCTGCCCTGATCCTGAACGCCTTAAAAGAACTCGCCGGAATCGATCATGATATGCACCTGATCTCACCGACTGCCCTGGAACCGATCCAGAAAGTTAAAACCGAATTCCTTGGAAGCAAGAACCCAAGACTTCACATCGATGAAGCTCTGATTGCACTTTCTATCAGTGCCTCTTCCAATCCGGTTGCTGAACAGGCACTCAGACAAGTCCCGAATTTAAAAGGCTGCCAGGCTCATGTATCCGTTATGCTTGCAAATGTAGATATCCGTCTGTTCCAGAAGTTATCCATCCAGGTTACATCTGAACCGAGATACGAGAAAAAACCGATCTATCAGTAGACAAATATTATATTTTTGATTTTTATACACCCATTTCAAAAAAAATTGTTGTATTTTTTTCTGGAATGGGTGTATACTTTTAAAGTATTTTATAGGGGAATTGATTTCAAGGGGAAATCAAAGTAGCGAGGGAGCCACATAAATTTGTTTTTATGGGGTTTTTTTCTATTTTTATCTGTCAGAAGGTTATACCGGACTTTTCTGATGAATAGAAATCGCATTCTATCTTATTTTTTACAGAACACAATGAGTAGTAGACAAAAAAAATTACCATAAGGAGGGAACTGGAACTATGGCAGTTAAGTATGTATTTGTTACCGGAGGCGTTGTCTCAGGTCTTGGAAAAGGAATCACAGCAGCTTCTCTTGGGCGTCTGCTCAAGGCACGCGGGTACACAGTTACAATGCAGAAATTTGATCCGTACATCAACATTGACCCGGGTACAATGAATCCGGTACAACACGGTGAAGTTTTTGTAACAGACGATGGAGCTGAGACAGACCTTGACCTTGGACATTATGAAAGATTTATCGATGAAAGTCTTACCAAGAACTCGAATGTAACGACAGGAAAGATTTACTGGTCCGTTCTTCAGAAAGAACGTCGTGGAGATTTTGGTGGAGGAACCGTACAGGTCATCCCGCATATCACGAATGAGATCAAGAGCCGTTTCTATCGTAACCCTGCAGCTACAGATACCGAGATTGCGATCATCGAAGTCGGTGGAACCGTCGGAGACATCGAAAGCCAGCCTTTCCTGGAATCTATCCGCCAGTTCCAACATGATATGGGACATGACAATGTTGCGCTGATCCACGTCACACTGATCCCATATCTGCATGCTTCCCAGGAGATGAAGACCAAACCGACTCAGGCAAGCGTAAAAGAATTACAGGGAATGGGAATCCAGCCGGATATTCTGGTCTGCCGTTCTGAGCATCCACTGGATCAGGGAATCAAAGACAAGATCGCCCTCTTCTGTAACGTGCCATCTGATCACGTTCTTCAGAACCTGGATGTGGAATACCTTTACGAAGCACCACTCGCCATGGAAGAAGAACATCTCGCTTCCGTTGTATGCGAATGCCTGAAGCTTGACTGTCCGGAACCGGATCTGAAAGACTGGAAAGAGATGGTCGAATGCCTGAAGCATCCGACACAGGATGTAACAGTCGCCCTGGTCGGCAAATATATCCAGCTCCATGACGCATACATCAGTGTTGTTGAAGCATTAAAACATGGTGGCATCTACAGCCACACAACCGTAAATATCAAATGGATTGACTCTGAAACTGTCACACCGGAAAATGTCGATGAACTTCTCGGTGATGTAAGTGGTATCCTCGTACCTGGTGGATTCGGTGACCGTGGTATCGAAGGTAAGATCGAAGCCATCAAATATGCAAGAACACATAAGGTTCCGTTCCTCGGACTCTGCCTTGGAATGCAGCTTGCCATCGTAGAATTTGCAAGAGACGTTGTCGGATATCATGATGCACACAGCGTTGAACTGAATCCAAACACTACACATCCGGTCATACACATCATGCCTGACCAGATCGGTATTGAAGACATCGGTGGAACCCTTCGTCTTGGTTCTTATCCTTGTGTTCTTAACAAAGAATCAAAAGCTTATAAATTATATGGAAAAGAGGAAATCCACGAACGTCATCGTCATCGTTATGAAGTCAACAATGACTACCGTGATGCTCTTACCCAGAACGGTATGCTCTTATCCGGACTTTCTCCGGACGGAAGAATCGTAGAGATGGTGGAAATTCCGGAACATCCTTGGTTCATCGGAACACAGGCACATCCGGAACTCAAATCCCGTCCGAACAAACCACATCCGCTGTTTAAGGGATTTGTGGAAGCTTCTCTGGAATATAGTAAAGAGAACTAAAATTATATTGTTTCTTCTAAATAAGCTCCAGGATCAACAATTATTTTGCTGATTCTGGAGCTTTTTCTTTATTCGTTCTTTTTTAGCCATTTTAGAATTCCGTACAAACATACGACTAATAAAACCGGGCCAAACCATTTCAGTATAAAAAGAAACGTGTATTTAATAGAGAAAATCCATTCACTATTTGCTGCTGAAATGCCATTTCCTGTTCTAATTTGAAATTGGATCCAGGTATCCAATGCAATGTAACCATAATATAAAAGCAACAGAACACCTAAAGGAATCGAAATCAGTAAAATATTATTTTTTCTTTTCATGCGATCATCTCCTCTTCCATTATTATTTTTTTATTACTTTAATTCTATATTATTTTCAGATTTATTTCAATATTTTTTCGTATTTACAGATTTTTCAGTCATTATGCACTATAAATTGTAGAAGTCGTTTGCGACATCTTCATTATACGCCGCAGTGCGCATCCTGCCGGAGGCTTTTATTACATAGGAAACGAAATTTCCTATGTAATAAAAAAACTGCCACCATCATCGGCGGCAGTAATAAACATTCTTCTATTCTTTTTAACTAGTTCTCATCAGCAATCTCAATCAGTTTATCCAGCAGTTCAGAATAACTATATCCCAAATCTTCCATCAGCTGTGGATACATGGAAATACTTGTAAATCCCGGAAGAGTATTGATCTCATTCAGGTAAACGTGATTGGTCTTCTTATCCAGGAAGAAATCTACACGGCTCAGTCCGTGTCCGTCAATTGCCTTAAAGGCACGAACAGCATACTTACGGATCTGTTCCTGAATCTCTTCATCTACTTTCGCAGGGATACATGTCTTACTCTCTGCATCTTCGTATTTGGATTCAAAGGTATAGAATTCACCATGAGGCATGATCTGTCCGACTCTGGATACGATGATGTCATCATTTCCAAGAACGGCTGTCTCAAGCTCGATACAGTCTACACATTCTTCTACAACGATGTGTGTATCATACTTCGCAGCTTCTTCCAGCTTTGCCATCAGATCTTCCTCTTTATCGCAGCGGTAACATCCAACACTGGATCCGGAACGGCTTGCCTTGATAAAGCATGGCATACCAAGTTCTTTCATAATCGAAGCTTCTACTTCTTCTGTTTCTTCCATGTCTTTTTCGACAACGACCAGTCTTCCGTCATTTCGTTTTTTCACATATACGGATTTAACCTGCGGAATTCCTGCACTTTCAAATACTTTCTTTGCAAAAATCTTATCCATACATGCACTGGATGCAAATACACGGCATCCTACATACGGAAGCTGTGCCAGTTCAAATAATCCCTGGATAGTTCCATCTTCTCCGTAAAGTCCGTGAAGTACCGGGAATGCAACATCCTGACTTCTCAGAAGATCGAATACACCTTCTACCACTTCTGCTCCGTCAAGCCAGGTATCTTTTGACAGGTCATTATCTTCCTGCTTTAAGATGTACCATTTCCCATCTTTTGCAATGCCGACAAGTGTAATCTCATATTTATCTTTATCCAGATGCTTCATCACTGAATTACAGGAAATTCGTGAAATTGAATGCTCACTGGACTGTCCGCCACAAACAACAAGTAACTTTTTCTTCATATCAGTTTCCCTCTGTTTCTTATCATATACTCTTCTCCGGTTCCCTCCGGATACTACTTAGAATAATTTACCACGTCCGCCATGCATTTACAATAAAAGTTTGGAATTTCAATAAATTTTTAAGCATTTTCCAGGCTTTCCACAAATGCAAACAGCTCTTCCATCGATCCCTGGTAATCGCTTTCGATTGGAAGATCCTTTTTATTTTCCTTCGTATCTGTAACAAGGAATGTCTTTACGCCGAGTTTCCGAATTGCAAGATCCTCTTCCACGTCATTTCCTACCATCAGACACTCTTCCGGTCTAAGATGAAACTGTTCAAGAATTGTTCGGTAATAGTCCACATTTGGCTTGCAGTAACAATTATCCTCATAAGTTGTGATCAGCTCAAAATCCTCTGCATCCAGTCCCGCCCATTTGATCCGGTTCATCGTTGCCACCTTTGGAAATACCGGATTGGTTGCAAGGTAGGTGCGGATTCCTTTTTCCTTTGCCTTTTTCACAACCTTGTCCGACAGACTGTTTGGCTGCGTCACCGCAATTGCCTGGTTAAATTCATTTGCATAGAAATCAAGGGCAATCCGTTCGGAATTCTCCGAATCCGTCGGAAGCAGTTCGTCCATATACTGCCAGAATGCTTCCCGGTTGGTACAACTTCCGTCATTATTCACCATCGCTCCATAGCCCTTCCACACGGATGCGATAAATGCTTTCGGATCAAAGGAAATCCCCTCGGATATATATTTTTTTGCCAGAAGCGGCATATAAAAGGTAACAAATTCGTCCTGGTTCATCGGAAGCAGCGTTCCGTCAAGATCAAATAAAATATGTCGAATGTGCATTATTCTTCCTCCAGATTCAGATGATGTAACTTTTTGTAATAAGAGTCCAGCGTATACAAAGCAGCCACCGGATTATTTCCAAGCACCCGATCCTTTACAACCAACGTTGTACTCGGCGCCTCGGCATATTTGTAAAAGAGGCTGTCATGTCCCACGCAAAGTCCCATCACGATATTGATGTCCGTCTTCTCTTTGTTCAGCATCTGCGCCTGCAGGATTGGGTTACACATATGAACTCCGACCTCCTCGCAGCGTTCCGGAATGCCGACCTCGGTCTTTGGAACTTCTCCGATCTTACAGCCCACACCGTACACTTCAAAGCCGTATTCTCTCAAAAGTCCTGCCAGCAGATGGCTTTCCTTTAAGAGTCCCACACAGCTTGCAATTCCGATCTTCTTGGCACCCAGTTTTTTTGCCCAGCGGATCGTCTCCTCCACACGGGTTGCCTGGCAGTAAAAATCGTGCTCGATCTCGGCACTTGCACGCATGATCTTCAGATCTTTTTCATCTCCCAGATAGGTATCAAGCGCCCTCTGCCGGTCTTTCAAGTCCATATTATGTGACACGCAAAATCCCGGATATGGTTTGTTGTTCTCTATATTCTGCTTTGCATTGCATTTCTTAACATTACAGTCTATACATGATAACTTTTTTGTTTCTTCCATGTTTTTGTGCCTCCTCCTGATATACTGATAAGGATAACTGGTATTTTGGGGAAATGCAAGTTAAAATACATCTGCTTTACCAGTCCCTCTGAAAAAAGACTAACCACCACCGTTATGATAGCACCCATGCTTTGATTATATCAGCCGTGAAATTTCACCACAGTAAATTTATCAGTTGGATTCCAACAAACTCTTATCAATGATCTGGAAATTCGCCCGGTGTATGTACAGCGCTTTCCCATCGATCATCAACTTCGTAAACTTTGGCAGATCATCCGGGATTTCCCAGTACACATCTTCTCCACTATACGCTACGATCGGCTGTCCCAGTTGGGATTTGATAACAACAACTCTGGCTTTTCCAAACATATTTTTATACTTATTCAGGACACCTGCAATCGCAGTATTGTCTGTAATCTTACCGCTTGCATTGCTTTCAATATCCTCCTGCGTAAAATCCACATCCGCTTTCAACGCGTCCTGCGCAAAAATACAGGTATCACCACAACTCTCGATTTCCTTTCCATCGATTGTAATCGTAATGACAGAGGAAAGCTCATATCCCGTGATAACATTACCGTCTGAACCATAGCTTGAAGTTTCCACTGCATTTCCCTGCACATTGATCTTGTCTCCTGTGGTTGTCATTACACGATTCCCGTAATTATCATAGGTCGTGATCGTGTACGAATTCCCCACTAATTTTCCTGTAATATCGTTCAATTTGGAGCTGAGCATACTGCATCCCGCAAGCGCTATAGTCATGACTGCGCATACTGCTGCCATTGCAAATCTTTTCTTTTTCATAAATTTTCTCCTTTGTCCTTTCGCAGAATCATCTTTTTGCCATTACCTTACTTTATCTGAAGTATCCCTGTATAATTATGTAAAATGTCGTCCGGCTGCATCGCATCCGATACCATGGCAATCTCAAGCTTATACTCTGTATCCTCATCACCAATTGATCCCTGAACCGGCACATACCGGTCAAAGCAAACATTTTGTTTCTTTTTTGTTGTGACAATTATCGTGACATAATCCTCCGTTGTCTGAAGCTTGTAGTAGATATCTTCTTCCGGGAATGTATCCCTTGCCCGGTCGATCATGTCCGCATAATTGTAATATTCCGATTTTTCACCAAGATCTGTCGTTTTTTCATCGATCGCATTCTGCAGCTTTTCTAAAACTGCTGCTGTCCTTGCCTCATTTTGCCTGCACTCGATCGCTGACGTAATATTCACATACAGTGAAATAACAAGTATAATCCCAGCCATAACCGCTATTGATGTTAGCCAGACCATGGCAAGCTTTGATTTCTTTTTCTTTACTTCCTCTTTTGTGAGATGGATATTCGAAAATTCGTTTACAAAATATATCGGATTTTCATTTCCGTAAGCAATAATCGCATCGACCGTGTCATAACCTCTTTCAACACTGTATTTCTGCCATACACCATATTCTGAGTAAAACTTTTCCAGCCTGTAATAGAACGATAAAAACCATCCTGTATATCGTTTTCTCCGGATAAAAAACGCACAAATCCCGCCAATAAGAATTGCAAAATATCCGACTCCCATTACGCCATAATAAAGACCTTCTATTTTCGATACCTGCTTTTCCGGCAATACCGCAAGTAACTGATATTCCCCATTCTTTTCTTTTTCCCAGTATGTCTGAAACCGACTGCCATAAGAATATTTGATCGGATCCATTCCAAGTTCTGCAAGTGTGTAACTTACATGCTCACCTTTATTCGGATTTTTCAAGCGCAATGACTCGCCATCCTCCTGCACAACTCCAATTACGCTCTTTTTTCCTATGAGAGAATATCCTGTTACACTTTCAAACGGATCATACTGACCGGCTCCGAAAAACCATACCAGTGAAAGGATCATATAAACGACAAAGAGTTTTATGAGTTCTTTCCACACGTTATATTTTAAAGACCTTTCTATGATCTCTTTTTCATGTGCCGGGATTCCGGGCAGTGTGCTGTACCAGGAAGCGAACCGCTCTCTTTTGGTTTCCTCATCCATTGCTTTTCTTAGATTCATTGCTGTTGCAAGCTGCATCTTCTTTTCCTCCTTTGTACATCTTCTTAAGGATAACTTGTATTTTTTTGAAATGCAAGCGTCCTCTGGTATTCTTCGAAAATCACCAAAATCATACGAACTACTTCATTTTCAAAAAATTCCTTTATATTTTTTTGACATCATTTTATTTTTGTGTTAAAATTCAGATACTAAGACATATACATCATTTAAATTCAATCAATTATACTTTGTAATTTTTAAGGAGGGATCATACCAATGTTCAATTTTAAATTTTATCTTCTTCCACTCCTCATCCTTTCAATTGGATTATCCGGATGTACAAAGCTAAATAAAGATGTCTCCAAAACACTCTCTATTGTTATAGAACCTGCTTTTAAGGAGCAGGTTCTTGATGCTGTAAAATATGCCACATCCAAAAATAACTCTCTGGAATTTGAAATTAAAATATTATCTCCTGATCCTGATAAAAGATCTGCAGAAATTCAGAAACTCCGTACACAGATCATGTCTGGAAAAGGTCCTGACTTATATCTTGTTAACTGTTCCACCGATGGAGCTGCGCAGATGAACGAACCTCTTTTTGAAAATCCTTATAAGGCAATGCAAAGTGGTGTATTCGCCTCATTGGATAAATATATGAAAAAAGATTCTTATTGGCAAAAGGAAAACTATAATCCGTCTTTTCTTCTCCCCGGTCAATATCAGGAAAGACAATATATTCTTCCTCTTTCCTGCCACTATAATATGTTAATCTCCGATACTGTACTTGATTATACACAGGAAAATGATACCTTAGAAGATTGGATTTCAAATATAAAAAGTTCTTCTGACCACGCTCTGAAAAATGCACTATTCGAATTAGATAATATCAGTGGTAACTGGTTTCAACCTGCTGCGGATTACAATTCCGGTCAGATTTTCTTTGATAAGGAAAAGTGGAGTAATTTCGCATTAGAATACTTATTATTTAAACAAGATTATTTAGAAAATGAAAAGACAAATAATACTGATACTAGCTCTTCGCATATTTTAATCTCATCTTTGGATGACATAAACGAACACACAACGCAAATAGACATAATCCCTGATATTCAGGGGAAAAAAATGGCTGCCATTCGTTGCTTTGGTGCTGTAAGTATGGCATCTGATTATAAAGAAGAAGCTTATCACTTCTTAATGTATTTTTTAAATAGCGTAATTCAAGAATCAACTAGTACTAATGGAATGTCACTAAGCGCAAATGGTGTCCTTGGAACAGATTATCCGGTACAAGTATCTGCCATCCGTACAAAACTGTCCTTCTTAGATCAGTCAAAACAGGATTTAGCTATAAAAGCATTTCAGTCCTTAGAAGGAGCATATTTTCCGACAGAAGTTGAACATTTTATTTATGAAGAGATTATAGAAAATAGTAGTTTATTATATGGTCCGCAAACTGATTTTAAAAAGATATGGCAAGATAAGCTCTCGGCTTTAGCAGACAAAGCATGGAATGATTATCATACACAGGTGACAGAATAGTTTTAAGTGAAAGCGAGCGTGATGCAATGAAAAAAAAGAAGAAGGGATTCTTACTGGCTTTCCCTGCAATATCAGGATTTCTTTTCTTTTATCTGATCCCATTTTTGATTGTTTTGTGGTATTCTGTTTCTTTTGGTATCGGAAAACGCGAATTTGTAGGTCTTGATAATTATAAAGAACTATTTAAAAATACAATGTTTTTACTGGCAGTAAAAAACACTTGTAAATATATGCTTGTTACAATACCAGTTACTTTAGGGACAGCTCTCTGTATTTCTGTAATTTTACAACAGATTACGAAAGGTCAGAAAATTTTCCGACTCTCTTTTCTTTATCCAATCATCATGCCAATCGCATCTATAGTTTTAGTCATCCAGTTTTTTTTCAAAAATAATGGTTTTTTGAATCTGATACTAAACTTTTTTTATCTTCCTGAAAAAGACTGGCTTCATACATCAAGCGCTTTTTGGATCATCTGTATTTTATATTTCTGGAAATTTGTTGGATATTATATTTTCATTTATTCTTCCAGACTTCAGATGATTCCGAAAGAATATTATGAATATGCCAGTCTTCACGGAGCCGGAAAATGGCAGAGCTTTTATTATATTACCTGTCCTATATTGTTTCCGGTTATCCTTTTTACATTAATACTCTCCATAATGAATGCGTTTAAATGCTACAGAGAAGCCTTTTTACTTGGCGGAACTCATCCAGACAACAGTATTTATTTTTTACAACATTTTATGAATAATAATTTACAAAATCTGAATTACCAAAAGGTTTCCGCCAGTGCAACTATTATTACCGTATTTATTCTTTTTCTAAGTGGTCTTATCTATATGATATACTATTTTCTAAAGAGGAGGACTGCCGATGCATAAGTACAAACAGTACACCCGGCTCTTTGTTTTTTCGATCATAGCCTTTATTTTTTTATTTCCAATTATCTATCTGATTGTATTTTCAGTTTTTCATTCAGATACCGGATTTTCTCTGATGAATTATTATAAAGTTTTTCTGGCAAAACCTGATTATCTGATAAAATTTTGGAGAAGCCTTGCCATGTGTCTGATGATTGCGGCAGGACAAACCCTTTTTTCCTGTATGTCAGGAACAGCATTTGCAAAATATTCTTTTCCTCTGAAAAAATTCTGGTTTATACTATTTGCACTATTTATGATTTTACCGATTCAGGTAACACTGCTGCCGAATTATATTTTATTAGAAAAACTAAAACTTTTAAACAGTTGGAAAGCTTTGATAATCCCTGCAATATTTTCACCTTTTGGAACTGTATGGCTTACTTTCGTTTTCCAGGCAATCCCAGATTCTACACTTGATGCCGCAAGAATGGATGGCGTAAATCAGCTACAAATGATTCGCTACATTATAGTTCCAAATTCAAAACCTGCCGTTATCACATTATTTATATTAGTATTTACAGAAAGCTGGAATATGGTTGAACAGCCTATCCTTTTTCTCGAAAAAGAAACCGACTATCCCCTTTCTGTTTTTCTCGCATCACTCAATCAAAATGCTGTTGGAATTCAATCCGTCTGTGGTCTACTATGTTTACTTCCAGTGACATTTTTCTTTTTATATTACAATACAGAATTGACGGATGGACTAAAAGATATTTTATGGAGTTGATAAAATGATGAAAAAGAAAACCTGGAATGCCGGATGTATGATCCTGATTTCTTTAATGATCTGTACTATTTTATCCATCCGTATAGAAAAATGGATGCAGATACCTGTAGAGATTGCAACGATCAGTCAGACAGAAGAAGAAAAGCTTAATTCTACCATCCGTATTCCCAAAAGTTGCTATAATACCGATACAAATATGATTTTTTATCTGGCAGAGCAAGAAGGAGTATTCGGAACAAAATTTCTCGCCTTTTCAAAGGCTGTCGATCCTCTTTCCATAACCGCAGATAGTATTCTTCTTCCGGAAGAAAAAGATGAAAAAGGACAACTTTTGCAGATCATAAAATGGTCTACATATCCATTAAAAGATGGAGATGAAGTCACCATCGACCAGGAAGGGGAACATAAAAAACAGTCTGGTGAAAACAGACGTATTTTAGAAAAGCAAAAATCTTTTTTCTTTTTGTTTGGAATAACCGTCCTGATTTTAATTTTTATCTTTGCTTTTGGAATTAAAGATTTGTATAAGTTTCCTGCCGGAGATTATAGAAAATGTGTCAGAGGAATGCTACTCATTCTGATTGGATTTGGTATCTTATGGAAAATTACTGCACTTGTGAATATTCCGCGAGAATATCTGCCTCCGGAATGTATATTGGATCTGGGATTTTATTTACATTAATCTATAAAACGGATAAAGTCAAACTGCTATATGAAAAAGTTTTAAATCGCAATAGCAGTTTGACTTTCTTCTTTTTATCCTATCAATACTTTTTTTCCTTCAAATGCAAAACCATAATGATGAATCTCTTCTTTTTTTAGACCTCTGTCATATAGTTCTGCATCATAACATTTTTCTTTAATCTGTGTCAGTGCCGTCTGCACAGTGTCTTCCAACGATTCTTCTCTTTTTATATTTCTCACTTTAATATCAGTCTGATCCGCAATGAGTCCCAGAACAAATCCATGATAAAATCGTTCCGGTTCATTTTGTCCTACATCAAAATAACTGAATGTTGTCATTATAATCTGATTCATATAATAGTTCATAGCATCTATATCATCACTTAATAATGCCTTCATGAACTGATTATAATTGGATTGATTCTTTGCGAACCATCCTTTAAACATAGTTGTAAACATTGCTGTTGTTTCCAGATTGGTGATTCGCAGATGATACCATGGCTCTAACAAAACGCCCCGATATTCTATCTGCTCTGCTTTCAGATAACCACTTACCAGCATCAGGCTCCAGATTGCATTCTCATCTTGATCAAGCTGCTCAAATACGATTTGTTCATCAAAATTAACTACGATTTCTTTTCCCTGCAGCAATTCTTCCATCTTTTCTTTGATGTCTGTGGAAGCTTTTCGAATCAGTTCATCAATCATACTATTTGAACTGGTATCTGCCCAATAAGGACGGACCTGTTTTTTATCTAAAAAATTAGTAATTGACCAAGGATTATAGATATCATGCGTATTTCCAAATACAAAACCATCATACCAGGACTTTACAAGCTTTTTCTGATTGTTCATCCCACGCTCTTCTAACGCCTGAAATACTTCTTCTTCCGAAAATCCGAAACAGGTTTCATACTCCGTTGATGTCGTTGTTACAACGTTAAGATTATTTAAATCTGAAAATACAGATTCTTTCGACACGCGTGTAATCCCTGTCATCATTGCTCTTTCCAAATATGGATTTGTCTTAAACGTTGCATTAAATAAACTTCTGATAAATGCTGTAAATTCTTTCCAATATCCATAGAGATAAGCTTCCTGCATCGGGGTATCATATTCATCCAGCAAAATAATAACTTTCTTTTTATAATACCGGCTCAGGCAATTTGCCAGATTTTTTACCGCATTACAGATTGTATCATTTGCCACCTGTTTTTTGATTCCTGGATTTTTTGCATAATAATCTAACTCTTCAAAGCATTTCCTCTCACCATCCGTAAGTTCATTACTTTCAAGCAGATACCTATGTTCTGAATAGGCTTCATTGATCGCCATGATAATCCCATCTCTGGCATCTTCATAATTACTGCCTTTAATTGCGGCAAAACTCAGAAAAATTACCGGATAGGTTCCTTGCATTTTACGATACTTTTCCTTTTTCCAGACTGCCAATCCTTTAAAAAGGTCTTCCCGTCCTGTAAATTGATTGGAAAAGAAACAATTCAGCATACTCATATTCAATGTTTTTCCAAATCTACGCGGTCTGGTGATCAAAGTAATTTCATCTTTTGATTCCCACCACTTACAGATCAGATCTGTTTTATCAATATAAAAACAATCATTCTCCCGAAGAGATACAAAATTCTGTTTTCCGATACTGATTACTTTTTGCATGAAAGATTTCCTCCCTTCCTGAATATCTATGGGTTATTATATCCTATTTGTTTCTTATCTTTCAACCGCTTATTTGTGTTAAATTTCTTTTCCTTCTGTGATGGTAAAATAGGTAAACTTTTTATGATCCATTTGAATTTTTATTGTGATGGAATGATTCTTTGATTTTTCTTCTTTTATCAATTCTAAGTCTACTTTTACAAAGTAACTATTAGATTCTTTTGTTATGTTAATGTCTATTAAATTGTAGGAATCGTATTGTTGCAGAATTTTTACTGGTAAATAATAAAATGTCTTTAAGAAAGATTGGAATGCCGCTTCTGTTATGAAGTATTTTTGCAAAGGCTGAGATAAGGATTGATTATCACTTCCGGTTTCCAGAATTTTTTTGTATTCTGTCTCTGCCCTGGAATCGTCATTTAGCCATTCATATATGAAAGTAGTAATTACTTCTTTGTCCGGCTGATATTTCTGCAACGATATTATGATTATCGCACAGAGAACAATAATAGTACCAATGGAACTGGATAATCTTTTTTTCATAGGCATTATTTTAAACCTCCTTTGTTCTTTATAAATATCATATATATGATTTTTATTGATGGCAATATTTTTTACAGTTTTTCATATTTATTTTTTGCTTCATTGATACACATTTTTACATGCGTTATACTGAAAAAAATGATTGCAAAACTTAAAAGCCGAAAATGAATCAACGAAATAAGGAACTATTATTGATCTAGATACTATAAAACTCAAAAACAAGTCAACAGAATAAGAATATTTTATTGACTTAGATACTGTAAAATTCAAAGCTAATCAACGAAATATGCAGATATAGTTGATTTAGAATTTCAAAAATTAAAAACAGATCAACAAATTCGTTTAATCTGGTTGATTGAAAATTACAGAAATCATAAATAAATCAACAAATTCGGCGTTGCTAGAGATGTTGGAAAATAATTGAATTAAATTTAGGGAACGCAAGACAGGCGCGGGAAGCGGAGCTGAAGCTCCTGTTCCGCTGGAGATTGATTAGTTTGTGGAATGATGCACTCTACTCTTTTGTCCCGACACATACGCTGTGCTGCATTCGGCTAATGCTGTCGCATCATCCGAATGAGAGCTGGCGCTCTATATAAAAATAAAAAGATGCCAAAAATCATGCGAGCATGATTTTTGGCATCTTTCCATCTTTATGCACAGCTTGTAGCGTTTTCAAATTGCGAGTTATACAGCTCTGCGTAGAATCCATTTTTTGCCAGGAGTTCTTCGTGGTTTCCTTGTTCGATGATATCGCCGTCTTTCATTACCAGGATGAGATCTGCGTCTCGTATGGTGGAGAGTCTGTGGGCGATTACGAAGCTGGTTCTGCCTTTCATGAGGTTATCCATGGCTTTCTGGATCTGGACTTCGGTTCTGGTGTCTACGGAGCTGGTAGCTTCATCGAGGATCAGGATCTTAGGGTCAGCCAGGATGGCTCTGGCGATCGTGAGGAGCTGTTTCTGGCCCTGGGATACGTTGCTGGCTTCTTCGTTGAGAATCATGTTGTATCCGCTTGGAAGAGTCTGGACGAAACGATGTACGTGGGCAGCTTTGGCTGCTGCTACGACTTCTTCGTGGGTGGCATCGAGTTTTCCATATTTGATATTATCTTCGATGCTTCCGCTGAACAGCCAGGTATCCTGAAGTACCATTCCGAACATCTGTCTGAGTTCGCTCCGGTTGAAGTCTTTGATGTTGTGTCCATCGATCTTGATTGCCCCGCTGTTGACATCATAGAAACGCATCAGCAGTTTGATCATGGTTGTCTTTCCTGCTCCGGTTGGTCCTACGATGGCGATTTTCTGTCCTTCTTTTACTTTTGCAGAGAAATCATTGATGATGATATGCTCCGGATTGTATCCGAAGTGTACGTGTTCAAATTCTACATTTCCCTGTAATCCTTCTACAGATACTGGATTTTCAGCAAACTGATCTTCTTCTTTTTCGTCCAGGAATTCAAATACTCTCTCTGATGCAGCGGCTGTCGACTGGAGCATGTTTGCTACCTGTGCAACCTGCTGGATCGGCTGTGTAAAGGATCTTACATACTGGATGAAGGACTGGATATCTCCAACTTCGATGGTCTGTTTGATTGCAAGGTAACCACCTAAGATAGAAACTCCTACATATCCAAGGTTTCCGACAAACTGCATGATCGGCATCATCATTCCGGAAAGGAACTGTGATTTCCATGCAGAACGGAACAGGATATCATTAGTCTCATCAAATTCGCGGATCACGTCTTCTTCTTTATTGAATGCTTTGACAATATTATGTCCGCCATATACTTCTTCTACCTGACCATTGATATGTCCCAGATATTCCTGCTGGCTTTTGAAGTATTTCTGTGAGTGTTTTACGATTACAGAAATCAGTACCATAGATACCGGCAGGATCAGAAGTGCGATCACAGTCATCAGCGGACTGATACTGATCATCATGATCAGTACACCGATGATCGTTGTCACGGATGTGATCATCTGGGTTGCACTCTGGTTCAGGCTCTGGCTCAGAGTATCTACGTCATTGGTTACTCTGGAAAGTACCTCACCGTGTGTAGTCGTATCAAAATAATTCATCGGCATACGATTGATTTTTTCAGAAATTTCTTTTCGCATGCGATAGGTCAGCTTCTGTGATACGCCTGTCATGATATATCCCTGGATAAAGGAGAAACATGCGCTGATCACGTACAGACACAATAAAGTTAACAGGATTTTACCAATCTTTGTAAAATCAATTCCGCTGCCGCCGGATACTTTTCCGACCAGACCTTTGAAAATTTCGGTCGTCGCTTTTCCGAGAACCTTTGGTCCAATAATATTGAAAACCGTACTTCCGATTGCAAATATCATAACAAAGAAAATACCGATTTTATATTCACTAAGGTAAGTAAAAAGTTTCTTCATGGTACCTTTGAAGTCTTTTGCCTTCTCGCCGGTTCCCATTCTTCCATGTCCACCGCCCATAGGTCCTCTTCTTCTTGGCTGATTACTCATACTATGCTTCCTCCTTTCCGTCATTTTCGTTATTTAAGTCTCTCGCAAGCTCTGCTTCAGAAAGCTGCGATGACGCAATCTGATAATATGCATCACAGGATTTCAGAAGCTCTTTGTGTGTTCCGATTCCCGCAATCTTTCCATCATCCAGCACAATGATCTGCTCCGCATGTAAAATGGTGCTGATTCGCTGTGCTACAATGATCACTGTGCTGTCCTGTGTCTTTTCTTTCAATGCAGCACGAAGGGTTACGTCTGTCTTATAATCCAGTGCTGAAAAACTGTCATCAAAAATATAAACTTTTGGTTTCTTTGCAATCGCACGTGCGATAGAAAGACGCTGCTTCTGACCGCCGGATACGTTGGAACCGCCCTGTGCGATCGGACTTTCGTATTTTTTATGTTTTTCTTCGATAAATTCGGTTGCCTGTGCGATTTCTGCGGCTTCCTTCATCTCGGCTTCGGATCCATCCGGATTGCCATACAGAATATTGGACTCGATTGTTCCTGAGAAAAGTACACCTTTCTGTGGAACGTATCCAAGTTCATCCCGCAGATCATGCTGGGAAATGGTACGAATATCTTTTCCATCCAATGTGATCGTACCTTCTGTTACATCATAAAATCTTGGGATCAGGTTGATCATCGTAGATTTACCACTACCGGTACTTCCGATGATCGCCGTTGTCTGTCCCGGTTTTGCTGTAAAGCTGATATCATGAAGTACGTCTTCTTCTGCTCCCGGATAACGGAAGGATACGTGGTCAAATTTTACTTCGCCTTTTCTGGATTCTTCCAGTTTTTCCGGTGTTTTCGGATCTTCGATCGCTGTCCTGCTTGTCAGGATCTCATCCACACGGTCTGCTGCAACAGCTGCTCTTGGAAGCATAATAGAAATCATACAGATCATAAGGAAGGACATGATGATCTGCATTGTATACTGGATAAATGCCATCATATCACCAACCTGCATCTGCCCGTCACTGACACCATGTGCGCCGCTCCATACAATCAGTATGGTAATTCCGTTCATGATCAGCATCATCATCGGCATCATAAATGTCATGGCACGGTTTACAAATAAATTGGTTCTTGTCAGATCTCTGTTCGCTTTATCAAATCGTTCTTCTTCATGCTTTTCTGTACTGAATGCACGGATAACCGGAAGTCCGGTAAGGATCTCACGGGTAACAAGGTTCAGTCTGTCAACCAGGTTCTGCAGAATCTTAAATTTTGGTATTGCCACAATAAATAATACAGCAACAACCATCACGATCAGGATTACCCCAAGTACGATGATCCATGACATGCTGACATTCGTATGGAGAACCTTGAAAATACCTCCAATTGCCATGATTGGTGCATACATCACCATTCTCAGAAGCATAACTGCAAGCATCTGGATCTGCTGGATATCATTGGTACTTCTTGTGATCAGTGATGCAGTTGAAAACTTGTCAAATTCTGCATTGGAAAATCCAACAACTTTTTTAAATACCTTTCCTCTCAGATCACGTCCCGTACTTGCTGCCACTCTGGAAGCAAGAAGTCCTACGGTAACACTTGCGAGCATTCCAAGAAATGCAAGTGCAAGCATCTTACCGCCAGTTGTTAAAATATATCTGTTCTGGATCTTATCTGTATTCACGCCCAGAACACTGTAGGTTTCTTTAATATATGAAGTTGCTGACTGTTCCAGCATAGTATCCGGCATATCGTCCATTTTTTCTGATATTTTATCAATAACGTCTGCTCTCTGTTCATCCGGTATCATGTTCAGGATCTCAAAGATATCTGCATTTTCGATCTTTTTCACCTGTTCATCAATGTTTTTCTGCATTTCATCCTGCTGCTTCTTGGCAAGCTCCGGATTTGCCGCAAGTGCTGCTTTCTGCTCATCTGTCATCTGGGACTGCATACTCTCTGCCTGCTTTTCTGCCTGCTCTTTTATAGAAGAAATCATGTTTTCTTTCATAGATTCTTCCATCTTCTTTGTTGTATCGCTTCCAGATTCAAATCCATAAGTCAGAAGCATCGGCTTTCCAAGGATGTCAAATACCTTTCCTGACTTTTCTTCATCTTTTTTCACGGAATCCTTCAGAACATAAATTGCTCCATCATACTTATAATCCGAATCGGATTCCTTTTTCTCATATGCATCCAGCACTGTCTGCTGGTCTTCTTCTGCCACAAAAAGCAACAGCTTATTCATCTCTTCCTCTGCGATTGCATCCGGAATCTTCTCATCAATTCCTCCCTGCTGGATTCCGACATTGACAATGTCTGAAGTATAAGAAGGCAATGACAGATCGCAGTACGCCTGAACGATCAGGATAACAACAATCGCTGCTATAGTTGCTGCATAAGGCTTCAAATGTTTGAATAACTTTCTCATATAGCAATTATTTCCTTTCTTAGTAACTATTTTTATTCCTTAAATGGATTTTTACATGGCATATCACGGAATTCTTTTTCCTGGAAAAGATTGTCACTCATCTGTAAAAGCAGTCTTCTGCACAGTATTTTCTCTTCTGTGCTCATATTCTTCAGGAGTGTATCTTCCGTGCTTCGGAGAATCTCATGCATGTTGCCAAGAATCTTCTCTCCTCGTTCTGTCAGATGGATCCTTGTCATCCGCTGGTCTTTTTCGTCCTGCTCTTTTCTAATATATCCGAGCTTTTCCAGTTTCTGAACTGCTACATTCACCGATGGCGGCGTAATATGAATATGATCTGCAAGCTCTCTCTGTGACATCGGTCCTACCATCTGCAATATTGCAAGAATTCCTGCCTGTCCGGCTTTCAGCTCTGTATCCTTCATCTGTTTCGTCACATACCATTTATACATATGTCCGACCTGTGCAAGAAGAAGTTGTACCGGCATATTCTCCCTGGTAAAATCCCCACACTCAAATTTATCCGACTTCACCCTTTCACCTCCCGCAATTTGATTAGATATCTATTTATTAGAAGTCTAATCGTTATTTTATGCGTATCACACACATAAGTCAACATTTATTCTCAATAATTTATATTTTTATAATATTTTTCACAAACAAATAATTAAATGCCTAACTATTATTTTCTCATATTAAAACACTACGAAAAGCAAAAAAGGACTCTTCTGCCATTTTCTGTGCAAAAAAGTCCTTATCATTTACCATATCTGCCTTACCTGTAAAGCTTTATTCAATTTTTCACAAATTACATATCTTGCAGGAATGCCTTCACATTTTCCTCTTTTGTCGCCCAGGAAGTGCATAATCGGATCACACTATGGGTCTCATCGTACCTTTCCTGATAAGTTACGCCATATTTTTGACGGATTTCCTGCAATTTGGCATCTTCCACAATAATGAACTGCTGGTTGGTATCGCTGTCCATGAAGAATTCATATCCTTTTTCTTTCAGTCCGTCTTTCAAAAGCATTGCCATATCAATCGCATGTTTGGAGATTTCAAAATAAAGACCATCTTTAAAAAGCTCCAGGAACTGAACGCCAAGCAGTCTTCCTTTTGCAAGCATTCCACCTTTTTGTTTAATGCAGTAACGAAAATCTTGCTTTAGACATGGATTTGTGATTGCCACAGCTTCTCCGAACAATGCACCGACCTTTGTTCCTCCAATATAGAATACATCACAACACTTTGCAATATCCGGAAGTGTCACATCGGTTCCCGGTGCCATCAGCCCATAACCCATTCTTGCCCCATCCAGGAAAAGATAAAGTCCACATTCCTTACATACAGTAGAAATATTTTCAAGTTCATTCTTTGTATACAATGTTCCTACCTCTGTCGGATGTGAAATATAAACCATCTTTGGCTGTACAATATGTTCACGAGACTCATCACTCCAGTGCAGGTCGTAATATTCCTTGATCTGCTGTCCTGTGATTTTTCCTTCCTTTGAAGGAAGTGCCAGAACCTTATGGCCAGTCGCTTCCACTGCTCCTGTCTCATGGACATTGATATGTCCGCTATCTGCACAGATCACTCCCTGGAACGGGCGTAAAATAGAAGAAATTACCGTAAAATTCGTCTGTGTACCTCCCACCAGAAAATGCACATCTGCATCTGGTGCATCGCATACTTTTTTGATGGCTTCTCTTGCAGCTTCACAGTATGGATCTTCCCCATATCCTACTGTCTGCTCCATATTGGTCTCGGCAAGCTTCTCGATAATTCTCGGATGTGCCCCTTCTGTGTAATCGCTAGTAAACAAAATCATTTTAACATACCCTCTACTTTCTCTTTTAATTCTTTTGTAGCCTGCTCAATATCCGGCTGTCCGAAAACTGCACTGATCACGGCAACTCCGCAGATTCCGTTTCCGGCAAGCTCTGTCACATTCTCTCCCGTGATTCCCCCAATTGCCACAACCGGAATGTCCACCGTCTCGCAGATTTCCTTTAAAACCTTATGATCCAGCTTTGTTGCATCTGCCTTTGATGTCGTGCCAAAGACTGCACCGACTCCCAGATAATCGGCTCCATGTGCCTGCGCCTTTAGCGCCTGCTCGACCGTCTTTGCCGTAACACCGATGATCTTGTCCTCGCCCAGTGTTTTCCGCACATCAAGAGCTTCCATATCGCTCTGCCCCACATGCACACCATCGGCATCTACCTTCTTTGCAATCTCTACATTGTCATTGATCACAAATGGTACATGGTAGGATTTGCAGAGTCTGGCAATCTCTTTTGCTTCTGCCAGGAACTCTTCCTCACCCAGATTTTTTTCCCTGAGCTGGATAAATGTAGCCCCACCTTTCAGCGCTTTTTCCACCTGGCTGTACAGGCTTTCTCCATTCAGCCAGTGACGGTCTGTTACCGCATACAGAACCATATCTTTCTTATCTAATCTCATATTTTGCACCTTCTTCCAATTCTTTTCCTTCCATATTATAAATCGCATCGATGATCCGATTACGGTAGGTTGCGTTTCCATCTCCCGGCTGCATATATTTCCAGCCAGTCTCACCGGCAAGCCCCATGGCACAGACCGCTGCTGCCGCTGCTTCCAGATTATTCTCCGGATTCGCCGCAAGGAATGCCGTCATCATCCCGGAAAGCTGACACCCGGTTCCGGTGATCCGTCCCATCTCCGGACGACCGTTCCGGATCACAAAGCACCTCTTTGCATCACTTACAAGGTCTATTCCTCCAGTCACAGCAATCACGGAACCTGTCCTTCTGGAAAAATCCTTTATAAACGGAATCATTTTCTCCAGATTCTGCTCCGTCAGTGTATCTGCCTCGTCTGCATCCACACCACTCGTTGTACCATGTCCTGCTGCTAAGGTCTTGATCTCAGAAATATTTCCCCGGATCACATCAAACTGAATATCACGTATCAGATTCAATGCCGCCTCTGTTCGGAACGAACTCGATCCTGCTCCAACCGGATCTAACAGTACTTTATGATACAGTTCATTGGATTTCTTTCCTGCTTTTTGCATACTTTCAATCTTGCGCGGATTTAACATTCCCATATTGATATTCAGTCCCTGACAGATGGATGTGATTTCTTCAATATCCGTCGGCTCATCTGACATGATCGGACTTGCACCGCAGGCAAGAACCATATTTGCCACATCATTGATCGTCACATAATTGGTGATATTGTGTATCAGTGGTGCTTTTTTTCGTACTTCATCCAGATAGTTTCCAAGCATTCTTTTCCTCCGGTAAATCATATTATTTCTTATATCTTTAAAATTGTCTCTATAATTATAAAAAGACAGATATATGTCTGCCTTTCTTCTTTTCACTATTTCTTATTATACTCTTGATTTTCTGAAATGCAATCTGCATTTACCTGAAACATATGTCATTTCCATTCTCATCCCTGTATCCGGCAGATCTATAAAAGACTTCTCCAGATAACAACCGAGGCAGATGCTTTTTCACATCCGCCCCGGCTTCTTATTCACATGTTCACATGGATTTCAATATTCTATTTGCTTTCTGCTGCTTTCTTGCTCATCTCCGGTTTTACAATGAAGATTACCAGAAGAAGTCCAATCAGAGTAACGACTGCTGCTGTCCAGAATACAGATTTTACACCATTCTGAATCAGTGCTACATTGGTCGGATCAGCTGATGTACTTGCATTATATGCGACTGCAAATACTGCAACTGCAATTGTTCCTGAAAGTGAGTTTGCGAAGTTAACCAGAGAAGTTCCGATTCCCATATCTTCCGGTGCCAGCATTGCCTGTGCTGTTGGCGTAATGGATACAGCACGGAAGCTTTCAGCAATACCTGTAACTGCAAGTGCTACAAAATAAATCATGATCAAAGCACCTGAATTTGTTACCAACGCCATCACAGCCATCGGGATCATTGCAAGACTTGTACCAATTACCATTGCTTTCCATGCATTGGCAGCTTTCTTTCCTACCCATGCACCTGCGATAGTAGGAAGAATGATTGTAATCAGTGTACGAGGCATCTGCAGTGCACCTGCTGCACTCGTGGATGCTCCCATAACCTGCATGGCACCGATCGGTGCATAATAGTTCATGGCATTCTGATAGAAATAGCAAATAAATCCTACAATAAGGAGTACTGTGTAGTTTTTATTTTTAAATAATTTCATTGGAATCAACGGCTCTGCAGCTTTATTTTCAATCTTAACAAGTGCAATAAGAGCAATGATACCAATTACAAGACCTGCAAGAATCATTGGATTTGTCCATCCCATAGAAGATCCAAAGTTCAGTGCAAGCAGAATTCCGCAAAGTGATACGATGAGTGCGATCATTCCCGGAACATCAATCGTAACCTTTCCTTCTCTTTTCTGATTCGGCATGTTCATTCCGATCAGTACTATACCAAGAATAAGTGGAATTGCCGGCATAAGGATTGCCACAGTCAATAATCCCATATCTGTTAAAATACCTGCGATGATACTTCCTCCAAATCCACCAACAGCGATTGCGGTTGCAAGCATACCCATTGCCTTTGGTACATCTTTTCTTTCATTGATAAGACCTGCGATAATGTATGGTGCTGCTGTAAATGCGCCCTGTGCAAGGCTGACAATCAGTCTGAGGATCATCAGTGGAATCAGAGATCTGACAAATGCAAATGCAAAACCTGCAAGTGCGCAGATAATTCCAGGAATCACTACAATGTTTCTTCGCCCAATAAGGTCACCTAATTTTCCTCCGATCGGAGTCATAATCGATACACCGATCGCACCTACGATAGAGAAGAGTCCTACATATCCCATCGCATCAACTTTTTCAAGGATAGGTGCTGTTAACGTTGCAAATACCAGTCCATACATTGCTACGGAAAGCATCATGCAGATACATCCGATCTGAACCAAGTTTTTCTTTGCCTTCGGAAGCGGAATCGCAACCTGTGGCTGTGCCTGCTGTTCTTTACTCATATTCTTTTCCTCCTGTTCCTAAAGAAACCTTTACTCTCTATTTGTTATTTTTAAGCCACTGTGAAGCGCAATGTGCAAGACAAGCTGCTCCAATCGGGCAAACATCCTCATTAAACTGTGCTTTCGGATGATGTGCCGGATACTGTCCTCTTTCATCCAGATATCCTGCTGACAGATACATAAATGTACTTGGAACCTTTTCAGCGATCACTGCAAAATCTTCAGAAGCACTTGCAGAAATTCCCGGATATGGTGTGAGTCCCGGAATTCCAAGCTCCTGCATATATCCAACCACTTCGTCGGTAAGCTTCGGATTGCAGATCAGCGGAGGAACTTCTGAGATCATCTCAATATCAACGGTTCCGTTATATACAGCTGCTGTCTTTTCAGCGACTTCTTTCATTCTGCGGACCAGAAGTTCTCTTGCTTCCGGCTTGTTGGTACGGATCGTTCCCTGGAGAACAACGGTCTCAGGAATGATGTTTGCTGCAGTTCCGCCTGCAAACTGTCCGATTGTAAGTACACAGGAATGTGTCGGATCACTTTCTCTTGCGATCAGTTCCTGCAATGCAAGATGGATATGAACTCCGATGTTGATCGGGTCAACTCCTACATGTGGATAAGCACCATGGGATCCTTTTCCATGGATGGTGATCTTAAATCCATCTACAGAATACATCATCGTATCCTTATCATTGTACATAAAAAGTCCGATTGGCATTTTTCCCGGTGATACATGGTATGCAAGTGCTGCATCAACCGGAGGATTCTCAAGAATACCATTCTCGATCATATTCTTGCTTCCTTCAAAAGTCTCTTCTGCCGGCTGGAACATGAATTTGATAGTTCCTTCCAGTGTATCTTCTTTTTCTTTCAGCATCTTTGCTGCTGTAAGAAGCATTGCGGCGTGGAAATCATGTCCGCATGTATGTGCTTCTTTTCCTGTAGGACATGCAAATTCTTCTCCGCTTTCTTCCGGCATCGGAAGTGCATCCATATCTGCTCTCAGAAGAAGAACCTTTCCCCCTTTGCCGAGTGTAGCTGTTACCCCATAGCCACAATCCTTCGGCTCAAGTCCGTATTCTGTCAGCTTTTCCATAACATAAGCTTTGGTCTTTGGAAGATCCAGACCAGTTTCAGCATTTTTGTGGATGTGTCTGCGGTTTGCAATTGTTTCATCCTTTAATTCCAATGCTCTTTCATAGTAATTCATACTAAGCCCTCCTTTAACTTTGTTCCTGCCATTTACATTAAAAATACTGTTCTACTTTTGGAATATTTACAGAATATTTTTATTAGTTTTTGGAACATTTGCAGAATAGTTATCGTGATTACATAATACCAACTTCTAAAATTTTAGTCAATAATATTACAGAATATTCTTGATTTTCGTTGTTTTTACCTATTTAATCGTTATTTTTTTAATTTTCAGAATATTATGGTTGATTTATGGAAGATAATTTTATATGATACTTTTTGAGAGGTGAATGAAAATGAGAAGAAAAATTGTGGCTATTACCAGCCAGTACTTAAAGGAACCTATCTCGCAGATCGTCTCAGAACTAAAACTAAACTGCGACATCCAGGTGGTTTCCTACAACAAATTTGACACAATATCAGAAGTTTACGATTCTTACGCCGGGGACACTGACGGATTTCTTATCAGTGGTAAGATCGCAAAAGCTGCCATTGAGTCAACTGCGCACGCTTATAACCGTCCGATTGTATCCTTTGAAATTGATACAGCCGGTCTGTACCGTGCTCTTTTGAATCTGCTGATTTCCAACCGGGATCTGGATATGGACCGGATTATTCTGGATTTCCTGATTCCGATCGATGGCGGCTGTACTGCAACCGCTTTCCTTAAGGAGCTGGACATTGATACAGTTCCACCACATATTAACAACTGGACCAAGGCACTGACCCGCACCAGTATCAGTACGATTGAAAATCATGTCCTTTCAGAGCTGATCCGTATGTGGAACAACAATGAAATGGATATGGTTCTCTGTCAGTACAGTAATATCCTGCCGGAGCTTCGTGCGCACGAGATCCCGACAATCTATCCGCTGCCAAGTGTCAGCCATATCCGGGATCTTGCAAATGAACTTCTGTCCACGATTGAGCTGGAGCACATGCGTTCCAACCTTCCGGTTATCATCAATGTATCTCCCCGTAGTTCGACAGATAACACACCGGAAAATATCCAGCAGATCTATGTCTGTATGGAAGATTTCTTTAAAAAGAATCTGATGAATTGTATCTCTCAGAAAGTGGATAATCACTGCAGTGCCCTGACCACTGTGGAAATGCTGCAGCATATTACACACAATAACAAGGTCTGCGAACTGAATGAATTTCTCACCGACAAACTGCATTTTGAATGTGCTGTAGGATACGGAATCGGGGCAAATTTTGACAATGCGATCCGTAATTCTGTAAATGCCCGCAAAGAGGCTGTTCAGTTTGGAAAAAGTTTTATCCAGAATGAAAACGGGGATATGATCGGACCCCTTGGTTCATCCGACCGAAGAGTGATCCAGAATCAGTATGTGCAGAATCTTGGAAAGATTGCAAAGCAGTGTAATCTTTCACCGGTTACGATCAAGAAAGTCCTTGCCAGTACGCATGCTGCCGGATCAAATAAAATTACAACGCACGAGCTTGCCGAACGTATGGGAAGTACGGTGAGAAATGCGAACCGGATTATTCAGAATCTGGAAAATGGAGGAGTCGCGAAGCTCGCTTATACGCAGACGACCAATGCGAAGGGGCGGCCGGTTAAGGTGTACGAACTTTATTTTAATTTCTAAAGAAATATATTGATTTACAAAAATATAGGTTGTGTCAACATCAGACAAAACTAATTCCCACCAGATTCTTTGTGCAAACAATTGAATCTGGTGGGAATTATAGAGTATAAAAAACCTCCCGGAACTACTTCCGAGAGGTTTCTACAGGGGATGACAGAATCGAACTGCCGCTAAGAGTTTTGGAGACTCCTGTCATACCATTTGACCAATCCCCTATTTGATTTTATGATCTAAAAAAGACCACTTGTTATTTATATCACAGTGGTCTTTTTTTGTCAATGAATTATTTTAGTTTTTCGCATCTTGGCGGATTTCATCAAGGTGAAGGATTCTCTGGTTGCGGCTTCCGCGGAATTCCAGGGTGAGATCTTTTTCGGCTTCGATGAACTCGCCGTCTACGAGGGTATCGATACAGGCGAGCATCTTGCCCGTGTATTCGGTGTAGACTTTTCCGCCGGGGATGAGGTCTACATCATAGAGATATCCGGTGTAGCACCAGACATTTTTCTCCGGGTAGCTTTCTTTGATCTTTTGCAGGAGTCCTGCGAGTTCTTTCTGGTTCTCCGGCTCGAAGGGTTCGCCGCCTAGGAGGGAAAATCCCTGGATATATGCCGGTTTAAGTGCTTCGAGGATCTCTGTTTCTACTTCTTTGGTGTATGGATTGCCGTAATTGAAATCCCAGGTTTCGGAATTGAAGCATCCTTTGCAGTGATGCCGGCAGCCGGATACGAAAAGGCTGACCCTGACGCCGGTTCCATTTGCGATATCGTAATTTTTGATTGTTCCGTAATTCATATCTTTATACTTCCCTTTTTCTCATCATGGCAGTACTACTCTGCTGTCCATTCTTACTCTTTTTATCAATTATAACAAATCGCACCCGAAAATCAACCACATTTCTTTGACATCACTTTCTGTCTGTACTATTCTGATAGTATCAGGTGAAAACTTTTTTCACACAAAGGATGAGTACGCATTATGATTGAAAAAGTAAATCATAAATGTCTTAAAAAAAGTTTACCCATACTATAATATTTAATGTCTGACACTCTTTCGTATAGGAATATTCTCCAGTCCATCCGGAATCTCTTTCACTTCTCCCCACAATTTATTATTTACAAATATCTGATAACCTTCTCTCTTTTTTAGAAAATATGTATTTTGCGGAGACATTTCTATTGAATTTTCCTGCTTATCTGGATCTATCGGATGTGTTGCTTCCGGAACCCAAAAAACAGACAATAACATTACGCTTATCATCAATATGTTAATTATATACACTACACTCTTTTTCTTCTTATTCTTTTTTAAGATATAATCTATTCTTGTTTTTAAATTCGTTTTATTTTTCCCGACAAAGCAAGTAACAAAACTTCTATCAATTGTTTTAAAATACTCTTTTTCTTTGGCTATTTTTAAAATTAATTCTGCATACTCTATTTTTTCAGCATCAGATTGATTTTTTATAATTTGAAAATCATTAGATAGTTCTAACGCTAAAATTAGTTCTTCCTTAAAAAAATGAATTACAGGATTCCACCATTGTATACAACTAACAATATTTATAATTGCCATTAATATTAAATCACCTTTTATATAATGATTTATTTCATGTTCACATACCAATTTTAATTCCTGTCTTGAAAAACAATATTTTTCCGAAATGATTAATATTGGTTGTTTAATACCAATAATTGCAGGTGATACAAACTCTGGCAATACAGCTACTTCTATTTTTTCAAAAAGTAACTCATTTTGTACTATATCTATTATTTCTTCTGCTATTGGATTTTCCATACTAATCACATGATTTTTAACATATCTTCGTAATCTTATATTACTTCGTATCATTATTATGATCTGAAATATACTTCCTATCCCCCAGATAATCAAACCAATATCTAATATCATTATTTTCCCATGTTGTAATTTATAATAAATGAAATCTACTATTTTGGGTAAAATATTGTCTGAATAAGAAGTATATGTAAATGGAAAATTAAATGGAAGTACCATCCTTAGTAATATAATTCCTATTATCCAGAATATAAAACGTAAACTTTTATCAAAAAATATTTTTTTCTTATATATCAGATAATGTAATATTATGCAGAGAATATTTGTACACAAGAAGCATGTGATAAAAGGTCCCAATGACAATGACATATCTGGCTACTCCTTTAATTCTTCTTTCTTCTTCCTAATTAAATTTTCAAGCTGTTCGAGTTCCTCAATATTGGTTTCCGTTTCTATTAAAGAAGTTAATATCAATTTTTTTGATCCAATAATATCTTTGTAGCTCTCACTAAAATATTTTCCTTTAGAAACTGTTGGCATAAAATATCGACTCATAACATTACCACTATAATCAATATATGCAACTTTTACATATTCTTCTTCTAATAATTTTCTAATACATGCATGAATTGTATTAATATTTAATTTTTCATTTGCTTTCAAGATTTCAGATGCAGCCATTGGTTTATCATTTTCCCATAAAATATTCATTACATCCATTTGTTTATTTGTTAATCTCTTTTTAAACATATAATCACCTCCTATTACCATATTATAAACTTCTTTTTTTAATATATCTACTACAGATTAAAATTTTATTATTTTTTCATCTTGACTTTTTATTATTACAATTATATTATCAAATTAACATATTTAATTTTTTAATAAAGGAGGGATTTTCATGACTAAGAAAGCAACCCACAAAACCTGTTTCATTCTGTTATTTTTGTTCATTCTTCTTACTGGCTGCTCAACCAAAAAAGCATCTGAATCAGCCGTAAGTCCGGAAGCTGAAGCAGTACTCAATGCGATGTTCACTGCACCAAATGATGACTTGTATTCTTTGGATTCTTCTACTGTAATCGGTGAGAATAGCACGGCAGATTCTGAAAATGCTTCCGTTAATTCTGAGAAAATTCTCGAAAACTGGAACAAACTTGTAGGAAAATACTTTGAAACGGGACGATTAGAATATTTTATTTCAACCTATGGTCAGACCTATCTGTCCGAAGCAGCTTATAATAATACAAAAATAACGGTAAAAGATATTTCACTTGATTCCAAAACAGATGATTCTGAAACAGTTCTTGTGACTTTTAAGATCAATAAAGAAGAAATGGTCGAAAAAATCTATTTTTCTTATGACCAGGATGGTTTGATAAAAGACGTTTATCCAATTAATTTTAAATAATTTATAATAAAGGACACGGCTTCGCCAAGCGAAAGCCGTGTCCTTTATTATATCTTCTCACTATTAAAATTTTCAAAAACATTTCCATCCTTACAGATGCAGTACCCTGTCCTTAATCTCCTGGGTCCTTCCCTGATTCCAGAACTGGGTTCCGATATATCCGCAGGTTCTTCTCGCTACAAAGAGCTTATCCTGATCCCGGTTGCCACAGTTCGGGCATTCCCATACCAGCTTTCCGGTCTCGTCCTCGATGATCTTAATCTCTCCGTCATAACCGCAGACTTCACAGAAATCACTCTTGGTATTCAGCTCTGCATACATGATATTCTCATAAATGTACTGTAATACGGAAAGTACCGCCGGAATATTGGTCTGCATATTCGGTACTTCGATATAGCTGATCGCCCCACCCGGTGAAAGCTTCTGAAATTCCGATTCAAATTTCAATTTGCTGAACGCATCAATTTTTTCGGTAACATGTACATGATAGCTGTTCGTAATATAGTTCTTATCTGTAACGCCCGGAATGATTCCGAAACGCTTCTGCAGACATTTCGCAAACTTGTATGTGGTAGATTCCATCGGTGTGCCGTATACGGAATAGCTGATATTTTCTGCTTCTTTCCATTCTTTACATTTATCATTCAGGCGCTGCATAACTGCCAGTGCAAATGGCTTCGCCTCCGGATCTGTATGGGATTTGCCAAGCATCCGCATACACATCTCATAAAGTCCTGCATAGCCAAGAGAAATGGTGGAATATCCGTCAAATAACAGCTTGTCAATCGTCTCACCCTTTTTCAGACGGGCAAGTGCCCCGTTCTGCCACAGGATCGGTGCAACATCTGAAACGGTTCCAAGAAGACGTTCATGTCTGCACCGAAGTGCTCTGTGACAAAGCTCCAGTCTCTCATCCAGGATTTCCCAAAAACGTTCCATATTGCCCTCTGCTGAACATGCCACGTCAACCAGGTTGATCGTTACAACCCCCTGATTGAAACGTCCATAGAACTTATGACTTCCGTCTGCATTTCTCTGGGAATCTTCTACGGTAAGGAATGAGCGGCACCCCATGCACGGATAAACATCTCCGTTTTTCAGTTCTTTCATGATCTTTGCAGAAATATAATCCGGCACCATACGCTTTGCCGTACATTTTGCAGCCAGCTCAGTCAGATACCAGTATTTGGAATCCTCGGTAATATTATCTTCATCCAGTACATAGATCAGCTTCGGAAACGCCGGTGTGATCCATACACCCTTTTCATTCTTAACACCCTGCATACGCTGCTTCATCACTTCTTCGATGATCATCGCAAGGTCATCCCTGGTTCTTCCTTCCGGAACCTCATCCAGATACATAAACACCGTTACGAAAGGTGCCTGTCCGTTACAGGTCATCAGTGTGATCAGCTGATACTGGATCGTCTGGATTCCGCTCTGTACTTCAGTACGAAGCCTTCTCTCTGTGATCTTGTCGATGATCGCATCATCCAGAACCTCTCCGGATTCTATTCTTTCTTCAATGACACTTTTGCGGAGCTTCTGACGGCTTACATCTACGAATGGTGCAAGATGTGACAGCGTAAATGACTGTCCGCCATACTGGTTACTTGCAACCTGTGCAACGATCTGTGTGGTCACATTACACGCGGTAAAGAAACTATGTGGTTTCTCGATCATCGTCTCGCTGATGACAGTTCCGTTCTGGAGCATATCCTCCAGGTTGATCAGATCACAGTTGTGCTCTTTCTGCGCAAAATAGTCCATATCATGAAAATGAATGATTCCTTCTTCGTGTGCACGGACGATTTCCTCCGGAAGAAGGACTCTCTTGGTAAGGTCCTTGCTGACCTCTCCTGCCATGTAATCTCTCTGTGTAGAGTTGATCACAGGATTCTTATTGGAGTTCTCCTGCTTTACTTCCTCGTTCATATGATCGATCAATGCAAGAATTCCATTATCCGTTGTATTCGACTTTCTGGTTAATTCTCTCTTATAGCGATAGCGGACATACTTCTGGGCAACCTCATAACCACGCATCTCCATAATGCCGGTCTCAACCATATCCTGGATGTCCTCCACATTCACTGCATGCGTAAATTCCTCTGCCTGCTGTGCAATCTTCTCCGCAATTGCAATGATCTGAAAGTCATTCATCCTGTGGATGTTCTCAACCTCTTCATTCGCTTTTTTGATCGCATTCACAATCTTCTCCAGCCGGAAGTCTACTTCCTCACCGTTTCTTTTGATTACTCTCGTCTTTACTTCCAAATCCATCCCAACTTTCTCCTAACTTTGTTCCATCGCTCCACAAAATATAGTGTCACTTTTAAGTTTCTCCACTATATTTTGCGCTCTGTAGTATATGATACCCCATATTCACGAAAATGAAAAGGGGGATTTTTGTTTTTTTTATGTTATTTTTTTATCTTGCCATTTTCCAGATTCGGTCTTAAGAATTCTTCTTTCGCATACTCCCAGATCGCTTCTGAGCCTTTTGACGTATTCCGGTTACGGTTCAGGATCTGTTCAATATGAACATCGTGTTCCTCCCACGCTTTGCCGTCTGTAGCCGCATTTAACATGATCGGCTGGATATTGTCCATCGTCCGGGCAAACTTCGACTCAGCAGTCTCCTGTGCCTCAAATTCCTCCCAGAGCGCCCGAAATTCCTTTCCCTGCTTTTCCGGAAGAAGTCCGAAAATCCGGTCCGCAGCCTTCACTTCCCGTTCCCTCTGCGTCTTCTTCGCATCTTCATCATAGGCATAGGTATCCCCCGCATCAATTTCTACAATATCATGGATCAAAAGCATCGTCACTGTCTTAAGAACATCAATCTTCTCATTGGCATATCCCGCAAGCAGAACCGTCATGATCGCCATATGCCACGCATGCTCCGCGTCATTCTCCTTACGCACCCCATCCGTCAGATATGTCTGCCTTCCAATAAATTTTTCCTTATCAATCTCCCGAAAGAAATTAAATAATTGCGTAAGTTCCTCTTTTTCCACGTTTTTGCTCCTTCTATGATGAAATACACTCTATTTGAACACCTCAAAATCCTTTTTCTCAGTATACGCACACTGTTATATATTCTACCACAAACTACCCTGTATCGGAACTTTTATTTTGTAAAAGATTGTACCATTTTTCCCAATAAATTTTGTCAAAAATTCCGTATTGAAAAAGCGCGCAATCTGTAGTAGATTACGCGCTTCCACATAAATTTGTTTCCTATTTACCATTTTTTTCGCTTCGACACCTTCAACCGGTTCATCGCCCTTGAAAGCGAAGCCTGTGTCCGGTAATATTCCTGTATACTCTGTTTCTGGCGAAGCTTTTCTTCTGCATACTCCATCTGCTCCTGGGCATGTCTGGCATCGATATCCTCCGGTTTCTCTGCCGTCTGCACCAGCATCGTCACACGGTTGTTGACGATCTCAAGGAATCCGGTTCCGACCGCAAGGTTCACCCATTCGCCTTCTTCAAACTGAAGCATTGCCTCACCGATCACCACAGCGATCACCATATCTTCATGGTGCGGAAGAATTTCCATTCCACCGCCGTCCGGTACCGGCACGATCATCTTTCTGCAACGTCCTTCATAGAATACCCGGTCACTGGAAATGATTTTAAGTCCAAATGTATCCATACCTGGCACCTCTATTCTGCTTTTTCAGCCTTTGCCTTCTCGATGACTTCATCAATCGTTCCTACATTGAAGAATGCATTCTCCGGATACTCATCCATTTCTCCGTCGAGGATCATCTTAAATCCTCGGATCGTCTCTTTCAGAGGTACATATTTTCCCGGAACTCCGGTAAATGTCTCTGCAACGAAGAATGGCTGGGAGAGGAATTTCTGAATCTTTCTTGCTCTCATAACCGTTGCCTTGTCTTCATCGGAAAGCTCTTCCATACCAAGAATTGCGATGATATCCTGCAGCTCTTTGTATTTCTGCAGAACCTCTGTTACACGGTTTGCAACTTCATAATGTTCTTCTCCGACAATATCCGCCTCCAGAATACGGGAGTTAGATTCCAGTGGATCAACTGCCGGGTAAATACCCTGTTCTACAACCTTACGGGAGAGTACGGTTGTTGCATCCAGATGAGCAAATGTAGTTGCCGGTGCCGGGTCTGTAAGGTCATCGGCAGGGACATAAACAGCCTGTACGGATGTGACAGAACCATTCTTTGTAGATGCGATCCTCTCCTGCAGTTCACCCATTTCAGTTGCCAGTGTCGGCTGATAACCTACGGCTGATGGCATACGTCCAAGAAGTGCGGATACTTCGGAACCTGCCTGTGTAAAACGGAAAATATTATCAATGAAAAGAAGCACATTCTGATGTTCTTTATCACGGAAATATTCAGCCATTGTAAGTCCTGTCTCAGCGACACGCATACGTGCTCCAGGTGGTTCGTTCATCTGACCAAACACTAAGGCTGTCTTATCCAGAACTCCGGATGCTTTCATTTCTGTCCAGAGGTCGTTACCTTCACGAGAACGTTCTCCAACACCGGTAAAGATGGAATATCCGCCGTGCTCTGTGGCTACGTTACGGATCAGTTCCTGGATCAGTACAGTCTTACCTACACCGGCACCGCCGAACAGACCGATCTTACCACCTTTTGCATAAGGTGCAAGCAGGTCGATAACCTTGATTCCGGTTTCCAGGATTTCTACAACCGGGCTCTGGTCTTCAAATGACGGCGGATCTCTGTGGATCACCCAGTGTTCGGTATCTTCTTTGATTTCTTCGCCATTGTCGATGGTTTCTCCAAGTACGTTGAACAGACGTCCAAGGGTCTGCTCTCCAACCGGTACTTTAATTCCAGAACCGGTAGCGGTTACTTCCATGTCCTTGCAAAGTCCTTCACTTGCTGCCAGCATCAGACAACGAACCTCATCATTTCCCAGATGCTGCGCAACTTCCATAATACAGGTTTTTCCGTTGTTCTCCACCTGCAGGGCATCTTTGATGCACGGCAGATTTCCGTCTTCAAATACAACGTCAACAACTGGTCCCATGACCTGTACAATACGTCCTTTATTCATACCTGTTTTCACTTCCTTTTCCGTTTCTGGGCTTTGGCGCCTGCACAAACCTCAGTAATTTCCTGTGTGATTGCAGCCTGCCTTGCCCTGTTATATATAATAGAAAGATCTTTGATGATTTCCTGCGCGCTGTCTGTTGCTGATTGCATTGCTGTCATTCGCGCATTGTGTTCGCTTGCATATGCCTCTACCAGACATCCATAGATCATACCAACCACGTAGTTTGGTACGATGCTGTCCAGAACCGCCTCTGCTGATGGATAAAGCGCGATCGCCTCTCTATGGATGTTAAGCGGCATTTTCATTTCATTAAATGAAGATCTCTCAAGCGGCAGGATCTTCATTTTTTCAACCGTTGTCAGCATCGAATTTTCCATTCTGGTGTAAACGATGTAGACCTCGTCCAGTTCACCTCTCTCATACTGGGAAAGAATCACTTCCGCGATATCTCTTGCCCTGTGCATGGTCGGTTTCTGCACAGTATAGAGGAAATTGGTGTCAATTTCCACACCCTTATTCGCATAATAGTGTCTGCCAAGCTCACCGACTACGAACAGCTTATGCTCTCCCGGTTCCTCCAGGATCTCATCCTCCACCTTGACAATGTTGTGGTTGTAAGCTCCTGCAAGTCCTTTATCCGCAGTAATGACAATGGAACCTATCTTTCGTTTCTCTTTTGGAATCTCTTCCCGCGCATCAAAATACCGGTGCTCGATCTCAGGAATATGCCTCAGGATTCTGGAAATCTCTCCCTGAAGTCCGTAAAAGTACGGCTCTGAATCTGTCAGCTTTTTCTTCGCCTGTCTCATCTTGGTAGACGAGATCATATACATGGCGTTCGTGATCTTCATCGTATCTTTGACGCTGTTGATTCGAGTCTGTATTTCTCTGATATTTGCCATATTAACACCTGCTGTCTTTGAATTCCTTCGCTGTTTCCACAATCTTTGCAGCCAGTTCATCGGACAGAGCCTTTGTCTGCTCAATCTCTTCACTGATTTCCGGATGAACTGTTGCAAAATAATTCAGCATATCCATCTGGAATTTCTTAACCTCTTTTACCGGAATTCCCAGAAGCACTTTATTTCGTGCTGCGCAGAGGGTGATGACCATCTCATGCATGGACATTGGATGTCCGAGTGGCTGTTTCAGAAGTTCCATCAGACCAGATCCATATTCCAGCTGTTCCTTTGTTGCTGCATCCAGATCGGAACTGAACTGTGTGAATACTTCCATCTCACGATACTGTGCAAGATCGATACGGATACTTCCGGCTGCCTTCTTCATTGCCTTTGTCTGTGCTGCACCACCAACACGGGATACGGAAAGACCTACGTTAACCGCCGGTCTCATTCCTGAGAAGAACAGATCACTTTCCAGGAAGATCTGTCCATCTGTAATGGAAATGACGTTAGTCGGAATGTATGCAGATACATCTCCTGCCTGTGTCTCGATGATTGGAAGTGCTGTGATCGAACCGCCTCCCATTTCATCACTTAAACGGCTTGATCTCTCAAGCAGTCTTGAATGCAGATAGAAAACATCTCCAGGATAAGCTTCACGTCCCGGTGAACGTCCAAGAAGCAGGGACAGCGCACGGTATGCAACTGCGTGCTTTGAAAGATCATCGTAAACGATCAGGACATCTTTTCCTTTATGCATGAAATGTTCTGCGATCGCGGTTCCTGCATATGGTGCAATATACTGAAGCGGTGCACAGTCACTTGCTGTTGATGCTACTACGATGGTGTAATCCATTGCGCCGCCGTTTTTAAAAGTATTGACAACCTTTGCGATCGTTGATGCTTTCTGACCGATTGCTACATAGATACAGATGACATCCTTACCCTTCTGATTCAAAATCGTGTCTGTAGCAATGGAAGTTTTTCCTGTCTGACGGTCTCCAATGATCAACTCTCTCTGTCCACGTCCGATCGGGAACATAGAATCGATAGAAAGGATTCCTGTTTCCATTGGAACGCTGACGGATTTACGGTCTACAATTCCTGGTGCTTCATTTTCAATCGGTCTGTAATCTTCTGCTTCGATTTCTCCCGCTCCGTCAATCGGAGCTCCAAGTGCATTTACGACACGTCCGATAAATTTATCACCAACCGGTACTCCGGCTTTCTTTTTGGTACGCATCACTTTCGTACCTTCTTTGATCTCTACATCTGATCCGAACAGGATGCAGCCGATCGTATCTTTCTGAATGTCCTGAACCATACCTTTCAGTCCATTTTCAAATGTCACGATTTCTCCGTACATTGCATGCTCTATTCCATAGATATTTGCAATTCCGTCACCGACAGAGACAACCGTACCGACCTCGCTGTCTTTACTGATCTGATCAAAGTTCTCTATTTCATTTTTCAGAATAGAAATAATTTCATCTGAGCTAATTGAACTCACTTTGTTCACCTCCAGGTCAATTTTTGCTCTAATCTCGATAATCTTCCTTTCAGACTCCAGTCATATTCATCATCACCGGTCTTTAAGATAAATCCGCCAAGTAATGCCGGATCTTTGACTATCTCAATCTTCACATCTGTCTTATGGTACTTCTCACAAAGAAATTCTCTGATTTTCTCAAGCCGCTTTTCATCTGGTGCTTCCACACAGGTAAGCGTTGCCATCTGGATTCCTTCCTGCATTTTACAGTATCTGTCATAAGCAAAAAGAATCTGACTGATCTCGCTCATTCTCTGATTACGGCATACAACCTTGAGAAAGTTTTTTATTTCGTCCGGGAAAATCTTGTCGATCGAACTTAATTTTTCCCGCATCGGTACCACCGGACTTGCAAATGTTTCTTCAAGCACCGGTACTTCTTCAAAAAGCTTTTCAGTCTCTCCTACCGCTTCTTTTGAAATTCCAAGCTCATATAAAACACGTGCATACTGTTTTGCCGAAGGGCTACAGCAATACTCTTTATTTAACCTCTTCATTGACATGAGCATCACCTGCACCTTTCAGAAACTGATCATATATATCCTGATTTCCTTTTGTGTCATCCACAATCTTACGTGCTGCCTGCATTGCCAGTCCTGCGATCTCACTTTGCAGATCATTCATGGTCTGTTTGCGTTCATTTTCAATCGTCTTTCTGGCATCTTTCAGGATTCCTACGGCTTCCGTATTGGCTTCCTGAAGGATACGCTCTGATTCTCCGGCTGCAGTTTTCTTAGCTTTTTCCACGATCTGAATGGATTCTTCCTTTGCTCCTTCCAGAGCCTTTTCATATTCCGCTTTCAGTCTCGCCGCTTCTTCCTGACTATCACTGGCATTTTTCAGTCCGTCAGCAATCATTTTTTCACGTTTTTCCATAATTCCCATTACTGGTTTGAATAAGAATTTTTTCAGCAAAAGATAAAAGACAATCAGGTTGATGATCGTAAAGAGAAGGCTTACATTAAACTGTATCACCTGTCCCACCTGCCTTTCTTCATTTTACTTTTCTTATTTCAGCATTAAGATGATAAGAAGTCCGATAATGAAACCGTAAATAGCGGTTGCCTCTGCAAGTGCACAACCAAGGATCAGGTTCTTGCTGATCTTGCTTTCTGCTTCCGGCTGTCTTGCGATCGCGTCTACTGCTTTACCTGTTGCAAGGCTGATTCCAAGTCCTGCTCCTAAACCTGTTAAAACTGCTACTGCTGCTCCAATTGCTACTAACATAATCTTAATCTCCTTTTTTCTTATAGATTTGTGTTTCTTCTGTCATTTCGGGATTATTCCTGCTCCTCATTCATGAAAAGTGCTGTCAGGAATACGAATACATATGCCTGCAGGAATCCATCGAAAATATCGAAGTAAAAACTAAATGGTATCGGGATAAGAACCGGAGCCACTGCTTTTAAAAGCTCCATGATAACAAACGCTCCCAATACATTACCGAACAAACGCATGCAAAGTGATAATGGTCTGATCACAATCTCCAAAACCATAATTGGTGCTACGAATGGTACCGGCTTTGCAAAATGCGCCGCCCAGTGCTTAAATCCATTCTTCCGGATTCCGGAAAATTCAATCAGGCACATACTCATGATCGCAAGTGCTGCTGTTACATTGAGGTCTTTTGTCGGTGACTTAAATCCGAACAGACCAATGATATTGGCTATCCCAATATAGATAAGCACTGTAATCAGATACGGAATATATTTCCTGTTTTCTTTTCCCATGATGTCTTCAAAGAAGTCCAGTCCTTTTCCTATTGCGGATTCCAATAAAAGCTGAACCTTTCCCGGATTTTCGACGCTCAAGCTTCGGACAAATATGATACAAAGTCCTACGATTACCGCCATGATGATCCAGGTAACTACGACCGACTCTTTTACCGGTATTCCGCCGAATATCGGGATCGTAAACACTGTCTCGCAGTTCAGCTCTTCTAACAGAGTCTCTGTTAAATGTTCCGTATCGCTCCCTCCCTTTCGTTTTATTTATTCTTATTTTAGAGTACTTTTTAGAGTGTCCTCTAAAAGTCATGCTTATATTACGCTCACACTTTTTCTTTGTCAATATTTTCAGCTTTTGTAGATTGTACAGTAAAAAAACCAATTTTTTTATCTATTTTCACTATCTTCATCTGTTTTTCTTTTATTTTCTTTAGCTGTTTTTACTTCTATTTTTTGACACTTTTTTTAGTTTGTAGCATTCGAGATTCTTTTTTGACGGATTTTGTGCTTTTGTACAGTTGAATTTTTGGCATTTTTTACAATTATTTTCTTTTATTTTTATGCACTATGTATAGTGACTATGTCGAATATATATATCTAGCGGGATGATTATTTTGTTTTGGAAAATGAAGAGTTGATTTGGACTTGCGCTATCACCATTCCGCACTTGGTCCATTAGATAAAAAAAGGACTCAAACTGAGTCCTTCAAGTTACAGGGGATGACAGAATCGAACTGCCGCTAAGAGTTTTGGAGACTCCTGTCATACCATTTGACCAATCCCCTATATGAAATTGTTGATTGCTGAAGCAACCATGGACTATATTAACACAATGGCTGCTTCCTGTCAATCATTTATTCAATATTTCCTTTACGTCCTTTGCAAATAATTTCTTCGCGCAGGTTTCACTTACAGATTGCCCCTGCTGATCTGATCGATCTTTTTCAGTTCTTCCCGGGTGAACTTCGTATTCTGCACAATCTCCACATTCTGAATGATCTGCTCCGGTCTGGACGCTCCGATCAGCACACTGGTCACATCCTCATCTTTCAGGATCCAGCTCAGTGCCATCTGTGCAAGAGACTGTCCTCTCTCACCTGCCATCTTGTTCAGAGCCTCGATCTGCGCAAGCTTTTCTTTCGTCAATGCATCGGCATGTAGAAATCTTCCATCCACCGCAATCCGGCTGTCTGACGGTATTCCGTGCAGATATTTATCTGTCAGAAGCCCCTGTGCCAGCGGACTAAATGCAATGATTCCTTTTCCCATCTGGTTCGCCGTCTTTTTCAAGCCGTTCTGTTCAATCGTCCGGTCAAAAATGGAATACCGGTTCTGGTTAATGACAAACGGACATTTCAGATCTTCCAGAATCTCCGCTGCACGTACCATTGTCGGACCATCATAGTTAGAAATTCCGACATAAAGTGCCTTCCCACTCTTTACGATGGAATCGAGTGCTCCCATGGTCTCTTCCAGTGGGGTATTCGGATCCATTCTGTGATGATAGAAGATATCTACATAATCCAGCCCCATTCTCTTCAGACTCTGGTCAAGGCTTGCGAGCAGATACTTCCTGCTTCCCCAGTTCCCGTAAGGTCCCGGCCACATATCATAGCCTGCCTTGGTACTGATGATCATCTCGTCCCTGTATGGTACAAAGTCTTCTTTTAAAATCTTCCCAAAATTCGTCTCAGCACTTCCGTATTCCGGTCCATAGTTATTCGCAAGATCGAAATGGGTGATTCCCAGATCAAATGCTGTCCTCAACATTGCCTTCATATTCTCCGGATCCGCATTGGTTCCAAAATTGTGCCAAAGTCCTAAAGAAACTGCCGGCAGCAAAAGCCCGCTTTTCCCACAACGGTTATATACCATGGTATCATATCTCTCAGATGATGCTGTATACATAATTCATTTTCTCCTTCATTATCTCTGAATTGAAACTTTACTATTTCTTTTACAGATTTCTCTTATCAGATATGATACCTTTTTCCTGCATAAATGTCCAGTAAATCCCGGCATCTGCCCTTTTTCTGCCGGAAAACGGGATTCTTTTTGTAACCGTCAGCCGGAAATTACATCTGTCTCAGAAGATTTACCATTTCGATTGCAGAAAGTGCACAGTCATATCCCTTATTTCCGCCTTTACTTCCGGCTCTTGAAATTGCCTGCTCGATATTTTCAGTCGTGATCACACCAAATAATACCGGCACTCCGGTTGTAAGTCCGACCTGTGCGATTCCTTTGGATACCTCATTGCAGACATAATCATAATGCGTTGTGTCTCCACGGATCACTGCTCCCACACAGATCACCGCATCATACTTTCCGGATGCCGCCATTTTAGAAGCTGCTGTCGGAATCTCAAATGCTCCCGGTACCCATGCTGCCGTTATGTTTTCATCCTCCACGCCATGGCGTACCAGCCCGTCTACCGCACCACCAAGTAGTTTATTAACAATAATCTCATTAAATCTTGAAGCAACAATTCCTACTTTCATTCCTTCTGGTGCTACTACTTTTCCTTCTAATACATTAATCTGTCTCATGTTTTTTTCCTCCTGTAATTAAAGTGTTTCTTCTATGATAAATACTGTTTATTCTCTTTTTACTGAAATTTGATTTCTTTAAAGATATGTCCCATCTTTTCCTGCTTCGTCTTCATATAAAATGCATCAAATTTCTGCGGTGCTATTTCAATCGGTACTCTCTCATGGATTGCAAGCCCGAAACCGGAAAGTCCATATACCTTCTCCGGATTATTTGTAAGAAGCCGGAGTGATTTTACTCCCAGATCCGATAAAATCTGAGCCCCTACCCAGTATTCCCTAAGATCCGGTGCAAATCCCAGACGGATGTTGGCTTCCACGGTATCGTATCCCTGTTCCTGAAGTTCATACGCTTTCAGCTTGTTGATCAGACCGATTCCCCTTCCCTCCTGTCGCATATACAGAAGAACTCCTCTTCCTTCTCTCTCGATCTGCTGCATCGCCGACTGCAGCTGCTTTCCACAATCGCAGCGGAGAGATCCGAAAGTATCGCCGGTCAGGCACTCGGAATGTACACGGCACAGAACATCTTCCCCATCGCCAATCTCACCTTTCACCAATGCCACATGATGTTCACCGGTGATGTCATTCACATACCCATAAATCTGAAATTCTCCATACTGGGTTGGCATCTTTGCACATGCTTCCCTTACGACATGTTTTTCATGGATCCTGCAGTAATCCTGCAGATCTTTGATCGTAATAAATTTCAGGTCGTACTTCTTCGCCAGCTTCCAGAGATTCTCTGTCCGCATCATCGTTCCGTCCTCTTCCATGATTTCACAGCAGATTCCACATTCTTTCAGTCCGGCAAGACGCATCAGATCAACCGTTGCCTCGGTATGACCATTTCTTACCAACACACCTCCATGCCTTGCCACCAGCGGAAATACATGCCCTGGTCTTCGAAGGTCCTGCGGTTTCGTTCCTTCTTCTGTCAGGCTGCGCATAGTATATCCGCGCTCTGCTGCTGAAATTCCCGTTGTCGTATCCACATGGTCAACGGATACCGTAAATGCAGTCGAATGGTTATCTGTATTTTCGGAGACCATCTGTGAAAGCCCAAGCCGTCCGGCCAGCGCTGCACTCATCGGTGTGCAGATCAACCCTTTCGCATGGCATGCCATAAAATTGATATTCTCCTGAGTTGCAAATTCCGCCGCACAGATCATATCTCCTTCATTTTCCCGGTCCGGATCATCCGTTACCAGAACGATCCTTCCCTGGCGCAATTCTTCAAGTGCCTCTTCTACGCTATTGTATTGATACTGTTTCTCCATTTGTTACTTCCTCCTGTCCGATCTATAACTCATTTTTATCCTGTTCTTCTGTATGCTCTCCATTCCGGTCCCGGAATTTCTTCGCATCAAATTCCATACTCCTCTAATAATTCCATGGTAAGTCCACCACATTTTCCAGCCGGTTCCGATGGTGTAAGAAACTTTTTAATATACTTCCCTACAATATCATTTTCCAGATTCACCCTGTCCCCAGCTTTTTTCTTCAGCAGTGTGGTTTCCTCTCCGGTATGAGGAATGACTGATACCTGAAAGCTTTTTTCACTTACTTCTGCCACTGTCAGACTGATCCCGTCAATACAGATTGAACCTTTTTCTACGATCAGTTCCAGAATCTCCGGCGTTGTCCGGATTTTTACCCATACCGCATTTTCTTCCTTTCTGAGTTCTTCAATCATTCCGGTCCCGTCAATATGCCCTGCAACGATATGTCCACCGAATCTGCCATCTGCCGCCATCGCGCGTTCCAGATTCACTTTCTCACCAATCTTCGTATCACCAAGGTTGGTTCTTCTCACTGTTTCCGCCATCACATCTGCGGTAAATCCATCCTTTTCCAGAGAAACCACCGTCAGGCAGACACCATTTACCGCAATACTGTCTCCGATCCTGGTTCCACCGAGTACTTTTTTTGCCCGGATCGCAATCTTCCCGGATGATCCAGAAAGTCGGAGTGACCGGATAGATCCGGTTTCTTCTACAATTCCTGTAAACATTTACATTTCCTCCAAAACCTTATACTCTGCCAGAATATCTTCTCCAACCTGCGAGATTCTCATAAGCTGTAGCTTGATGGCATCGTCTACTTTCTCAACTCCAAAGCCTTCCACCGGAGTCTTTCCGCCTCTTCCGCCAAAAATTTTCGGTGCGATAAAAGCTTTCACCTCATTTACGATACCGGATTGCAGGGCATCCTCATTTAAAGTTCCACCGCCTTCAATAAGTACACTGTCAATTCCCAGCTCTCCAAGCTTTCTCATCAGAAGCTGCAGATTGATCTCCCCTTTTTCCGAAGGAACGCTGAGAAGCACGACTCCAAGCTTTTCCAGACTGTGTTTTTTCTCTTCTAAACAAATCGCATTTCCCTTTTCACCGGCATATGCAACGATCGTCCGGTATCTCCCTGCTGTCTGGCAGATCTGACTGTCCAGTGGAATCCTGAGCATACTGTCACAGATAATTCTGACCGGACTTTTCTTTCCATCCAGACGCACATTCAGCATCGGATCATCTGCCAGAACCGTTCCGATTCCTGCCATGATCGCCATATAGTCATGGCGCATCTCATGTACCAGACTTCTTGCTTCCTCACCGGATATCCATTTTGATGCTCCTGTTTTTGTCGCAATCTTTCCATCTGCCGTCATTGCGTATTTCATCACCACATAGGGCAGCCCTGTTGTAATATAGTGGAAAAAGACCGGATTTAACGCATCACATTCTTCGCGCAGGAAATCCTCTTCCACCCGGACGCCTGCCTCGCGTAAAATCTTTGCTCCTTTGCCGGACACTTTCGGATTCGGATCTCTCGATCCGATCACAACCCGTGCAATCTTCTGTTCCAGAATCGCTTCCGTACATGGTGGTGTCTTCCCATAATGGCAGCACGGCTCCAGCGTCACATAAAGTGTTGCTCCCTCGGCGCTTTCTGTCAGAGATGCGATTGCGTTCCGTTCTGCATGAAGCTCACCACATTTTTCGTGATACCCTTCCCCGATAATGCTTCCATTCTTTACGATCACGGCACCAACCATAGGGTTTGGATTTGTCCATCCACGTCCTTTTTTTGCCAGTTCAATTGCACGGCGCATGTAAAATTCATCTGTCATTTTTTCTCCTTTCTCATCTCTCCCGGAAACGTTCTCCGGTAAATGTACTTTACTGAACGGTTTAGATCTGTCGGATAATTTTCCTGTGAAAATGTTTTTTCCACTTAACCGGAAGTTTCTGTGAAATACGAAAACCCTGACAGCTTTTTTCCTGTCAGGGTTTTCTTTTATTGGTTGTATTTCTGTAGATCCTGCCGTATCTGCAGGAGACCTTCTATCCTGAAAACTTTATTTCCCGGTATAGAAAAAACGCTCTGAAACGATTCACGTTCCAGAGCGTTTTACTTTCTTTATTCCTGTAGATATGACAGAGAATCTTTCTATCAGCAACGATTCAACTTCTTCCATCCAGACTTTACTGTCGGCACTGGAATCTCACCAGTTCATGCCTTACGGCTCGCGGGCTTTACCGCCGGTGGGGAATTTCGCCCCGCCCTGAAGCATTATTTGGTTTTACAAAACTTACTATAGCACGTTACCGCAGTAATTGCAAGATTATTTTTTCGACAAACCCGTATGTTTATGCTATTCTTATATGGAGATATCAGAGTCCGCTTATTACCAGGCTGGTACAGATGGTTATTTCATTTAATCTGGCTTTAAGAAAGACGAGGAATTCAAAAACATGTTTCATAAATTTTTAAAATACATTTCCCAGAGTATTTCCGGAATGATCGGTGTCTCCGTCTACATTCTGGCAGATACCTTTTTTATCTCTTACAAATGCGGTGCAGATGGACTTGCTGCCCTGAATCTGATCCTGCCGGTGTTCGGTCTGGTCTTCGCAATCGGTTCGATGATCGGAATCGGCTCCGCCACACGATACAATATCAGCACAGCCCAAGGTTCACCTTCAGACTACTATTTTACCCAGTCCATCTTCTGGTGTCTCATATGCAGCATTCCTTTTATGCTCACCGGAATCTTCATTCCGCATAAAGCACTTGCACTTTTAGGGGCAGATGCCGGGCTCATCCGGCTTGGACGTAATTATATGCGTATCGTCCTGCTCTTTACCCCGTTTTTTATGTCAAACTATACCTTCACGGCATTTGCGAGGAATGACCATGCGACCTCTATCGCCATGATCGGTTCCATTTCCGGAAGCTTCTTTAATATTTTATTTGACTATATTTTCATGTTCCCTTTGAATCTTGGATTTCTGGGAGCTGCACTTGCAACCGCTCTTTCACCGGTTGTGACGATGCTGGTATGTTCGACACATTATCTTGGAAAGAATAACCATGTAGAGTTTCACTGGCGCAAGCCCTCTCTTCGCCGGATCATCGGATGCTGCCAGCTTGGTGTTTCTGCATTTTTTGCTGAAATTTCTTCCGCTGTCATTACGATTATATTTAACATGCTGATCCTGCGCATTGCGGGAAATATCGGGATCGCAGCCTACGGCGTAGTTGCAAATATTTCACTGGTCGCAATGGCGATCCTAAACGGACTTGCCCAGGGTGCACAGCCGCTGATCAGCCAGAGTTACGGAAAGGGTGAACATGATCTAGTCCGTAAATTTCTCAACTGGTCTCTTGCTGCAGCACTTCTGATCGAGCTTGTGATCGTTGTACTAATCTACGGATTTACGGATACCCTTATCAGTATCTTTAACAGCGAACATAATCTCCAGCTGCTTGCTTACGCCCATACTGGTCTTAGGCTTTATTTCCTGGGCTTTTTAGTCGCCGGTATCAATATTGTGCTGGTTGCCTATTTTTCCGCAATCGACCGGGCACGTCCTGCCGTCCTTGGTTCTGTTATGCGCGGCATTATCGCAATTGCTTTCTGTGCGATTCTGTTCTCACAGATTCTGGGGCTGAATGGAATCTGGCTTTCCTTCTTAGGATCAGAAATCATCACATTTTTTGTGATTCTGATTTTCCGGAAATCTTGATTTTGTAATTGACAATTTTTCTTTTATCATGTATATTTTAATTATAGTAATGATTCTTATTATCGAGTTTTAAAAGTCAGGAGGAATGTCATATGGATAAAAAAGCACTTTACAATTTATCTTATGGAGTATTTATGCTTGCAACACGCTCTGGGAATGTAGTAAACGGATGTATTACCAACACCTGCATCCAGGTTGCGAATAATCCGGTACGGATCGCAATCTCTGTGCTGAATAGCAACTATACCTGTGATCTGATCAAAGAGAGCGGCATTTTTACGTTAAGCCTGCTTGACCAGACCTGCTCTTTTGAAACGATCCGGCATTTCGGTTTCCAGTCCGGCAGAGATGTTGATAAATTCGCAAATATCACTGCACCTGCAGATGAAAATGCAGTTCCTTACCTCGGATGGCAGACATGTTCTGTTCTCAGCGCAAAAGTAGTTTCCAGACAGGATCTTGGAACACATACCCTTTTTATTGCTGAAGTAACCGATGCGAAACTTTTAAGTAACAATCCACCTCTGACTTACGCAGATTATCAGGCACATGTAAAGCCAAAACAAGAACAGAAAAAAGAGGATAAGAAGATTATCGGATGGCGCTGTAAGATCTGCAATTATGTATACGAAGGAAGCAATCTTCCGGAAGAATTCACCTGCCCGCTCTGTGGACACGGCGCAGATGATTTCGAACCGATTTATGAAAATGTATAGCCTGTTGGAAAATAGACGTTTCAAAAAGAGGGAGTGTATGACTTGAGTTTAAGTCACGCACTCCCTCTTCCAAATTTCCTGTTTTCCGATATTCCTTTTCTAAAATACCATCAGTTTATAAATATTTTCCACATCTTTCTGATCAAGAGTTGCAAATCCTTCCACTGTACCAGTATTTACATCTCCATAACAGCAGGTATGTGCCAGCTTTTCAATATCTTCTTCTTTGGCTCCAAGCTCTGCAAAATTCTTTGGCATCCCAATCGAAATTAAAAAGTTTCGAAGTGCCTCAATTCCTTCCAGTGCCGTTCTCTTTGGATCTGCAAAATCCATCTGACAGCCCCAGACACGGACTGCAGCCTGTGCAAAACGCATCACATTGTGTTCCAGTGTATAAGTAAATACAGCCGGCATAACAACCGCAAGTCCTGCACCGTGCGCGCAGTCATATAGTGCAGATAATTCGTGCTCGATGTTATGGCTTGTCCAGTCCTGTGTACGTCCTACTCCGCAGGAATTATTGTGTGCCATCATACCTGCCCACATAATGTTTGCTCTTGCCTGATAATTATCCGGGTCTGCAATGACTCTCGGTCCTTCATGGATCATCGTCAGAAGAAGCCCTTCGATCATACGGTCTGTCACTTCTACTTCTTCGGTATTGGTCAGATAACGCTCATACAGATGTGCCATAATATCTGTAATTCCGCAAGCTGTCTGATATGCCGGAAGTGTCTGTGTAAGTGCCGGGTTCATGATCGTGAATTTCGGACGGAATGCTTCTCCGGTTGCCCCTCTTTTGAACATTCCTTCTTCTTTTGTAATAACAGAGTCCGGTGATCCTTCACTTCCTGCAGCTGAAATCGTAATAACTGTTCCGATCGGAAGTGCTTCCTCGACAAGCTTTCCTTCATAATAATCCCAGAAATCTCCATCGTATACTGCACCTGCCGCAATTGCCTTTGCGGAATCAATTGTACTTCCGCCTCCGACTGCCAGTACAAAATCTACTTTTTCTTTCCGGCACAGATCGATTCCTTCATATACAAGACCACTTCTCGGATTTGGCTTTACGCCGCCTAATTCTACATAAGAAACCCCTTCTCCGTCCAGAGATTTCTTAACACGATCCAAAAGTCCGGAACGAATGACAGAACCTCCGCCATAATGGAGCAGTACACGACTGCCGCCAAAACGTTTTACATACTTTCCGGTATCATTTTCTGTATCCTTACCAAAAGCAAAATAAGTCGGTGCATAAAATGTGAAATTTTCCATCTTTTATTTCCTTCTTTCCTCTTATGATTTTCTGCTAATTTTTAGTATAAATCCTTTTTTGAGACTTCGCAAGATGACGTAGAAAATATTATGCTCTCCCTGCTCTTCAGATAAATTTTCGTAATACATCCAAGCCAAAATCAGTATTTTTCTATATGCACACAAAATAGCTGCCACCCGGACAGCCATTTCCCATATCTCTTTATTTTCCGGCTTCTTCTACAGCCGCTTTCATTTTCTTCACATACTCAGCCACATACGGCACACAATCCTCGCCATACTTTGCGACGATCTTCACGATTGCCGATCCCACGATCGCACCATCGGAAAGGGATGCCATCTCCTTTGCCTGCTCCGGCTCGGCAATTCCAAAACCTACCGCGCAAGGAATCTCTGTCACTTCTCTTACCTTCTCGATCATCTCACCGATATTGGTTGTAATCTGCTTTCTGACTCCGGTAACACCAAGGGAAGACACGCAATAGAGAAATCCCTCCGCTTCTTTTGCAATCATTTTGATTCTTTCATGGGAGGTCGGCGCGATCAGAGATACCAGTTCGATCCCATATTCCTTACATACTCCTGAAAGCTCTCCCTTTTCCTCGAACGGAACATCCGGTACGATCACGCCTGCCATGCCGCATTCCACACATCGCTGCATAAACTTCTCTTTTCCGTAAGTAAAAATTGGATTGACATAAGTCATAAATACCATCGGAATATGAATCTCATCCTTTACTTCCTTTATCGCATCAAATAATTTGTCTAATGTACAGCCCGCTAAAAGTGCACGTTCATCAGCCTCCTGAATCACCGGTCCTTCTGCGATCGGATCAGAAAACGGGATTCCGACCTCGATCAGGTCTGCTCCTGCCTCCTGCATTGCAAGGATCAGTTTTTTCGTCACATCCAAGGACGGATCCCCTCCTGTGATAAATGGGATAAATGCTTTTTTATTTTCAAATGCTTCGCTTATCTTATTCATAGATTTCCACTCCTCTGTATCTTGCAATTGCCGCTACGTCTTTGTCTCCACGTCCGGATACGGTCACAACGATGATCTTGTCCTTGTCCATCGTCGGTGCCAGCTTCATCGCATAAGCAATCGCATGTGCACTTTCTACTGCCGGGATGATTCCCTCGGTTCTGGACAGATATTCAAATGCATTAACCGCTTCTTCATCGGTGATCGGTACATACTGTGCTCTTCCTTCGTCTGCAAGCATCGCATGCTCTGGTCCGATTCCCGGATAATCCAGTCCTGCGGAAATCGAATAAACCGGTGCGATCTGTCCGTCTTTGTTCTGGCAGAACAAAGATTTCATACCATGGAAAATACCAGTTGTACCATTTGCGATCGTTGCCGCATTTTTCTCAGTATCCACACCAAGTCCTGCTGCCTCACATCCGATCAACTGTACTTCCTTGTCCGGAATGAATTCGTAGAAAGTTCCCATTGCATTACTTCCGCCTCCGACACAGGCGATCACAGCATCCGGAAGACGACCTTCTTTTTCCAACATCTGCGCTTTGATCTCTTCTCCGATGACCTTCTGGAAATCGCGGACGATCATTGGAAATGGATGTGGCCCCATAACAGAACCTAATACATAAAGGGTATCATCCATGCGGTTTGCCCATTCCCTCATAGTTTCGTTGACCGCATCCTTGAGCGTCATGGTTCCGCTTGTAACAGCATGCACCTTCGCTCCAAGAAGTTCCATACGATAGACATTCAGTGCCTGACGATCCGTATCCTCTTTTCCCATAAAGATTTCACATTCCATATCCATCAGTGCTGCTGCTGTCGCTGTTGCCACGCCGTGCTGTCCGGCTCCGGTCTCTGCAATGACACGGGTTTTCCCCATTTTCTTTGCAAGAAGCACCTGACCTAGAACGTTGTTGATCTTATGTGCACCGGTATGATTCAGATCTTCACGTTTCAGATAAATCTTTGCTCCGCCAAGATCTCTGGTCATCTTCTTTGCCTCATATAAAAGTGACGGGCGCCCTGCATAGTTCTTTAACAGATCATCCAGTTCCCGGTTAAATTCCGGATCATTTTTATATTTCTCATATGCTTCTTCTACCTCATGCACTGCATTCATCAGCGTCTCCGGCACATACTGTCCGCCGTATTCTCCATATCTTCCTTTACTCATGATTTCGTACCCTTTCTATGAATTCCTCTATTTTTGTTTCATCCTTTACGCCATCCGTTTCGACTGCGCTGCTCACATCCACCGCAAACGAATTGCATCTGGAAATATTTTCGTTTACATTTTCTGCATCCAGACCACCTGCAAGAAAATATGGCTTTGTAAGCTTTGGGATCAGTGCCTTGTCAAAACCGGTTCCGCTGCCACCATATTGCCCTTTTACATAAGTATCCAGAAGCAGATAATCCACATCCAGCTTTTCTGCCTCCAGAATCTGCTCTTTTGACTGCACCCTCACCGCCTTGATAAGCGGAGTATCCGGCAGGTTCTTCCTGATCTCTTCTATATAACAGTCATCCTCATTCCCGTGAAGCTGCACCAACTGAATGATCCCTTCCCGGCAAAGTTCTGTGACATTTTGGATCGGTTCATTTACAAAAACTCCAACTGCCGGAATATCCGGATCCAGTGCTTCACGTAGTTTTTCCGCCTGTTTATTGTCAATTTTTCTCTTGCTTTCCGCAAATACAAACCCGACAAAATCCGGCTTCAGGCGATTCACGATCCAGATGTCCTCCGGTCTTTTCAGACCACATATTTTAATTTTTGTTTTTCCCATTTATAAGCTTCCACCATTCAGTTTTTCAAGCGCCGCTTTCTTATCCGGACTTCTCATCAGTGTCTCACCGATCAGTACCCCGTTCACTTTCGCCTCGCGCAGTTTTTCAATATCTTCCGCTGTCTTTATCCCACTTTCTGCTACAAAAAGTACATTTTCCGGTGCCAGAGTGCGAAGCCGGATGCTGTTACCGATATCCACGGTAAAATCCTTCAGATTCCGGTTATTTACACCGATTACCCTTGCTCCTGCTTCAATCGCTGACTGCATTTCTTCTTCATCATGGACTTCCACCAGTGCGGAAAGACCAAGCCGGTCCGCAACTTTTATGTATCTTTTCAGTGTCTCGGTATCCAGAAGTGCACAGATCAGAAGCACCACCGAAGCCCCCAGTGTCTTTGCCTCATAGATCATATACTCATCAATGGTAAAATCCTTCCTGAGCACCGGGATCGATACATTTTCCGTAATCTCTTTCAGGCAAGTGTCCTTCCCCTGAAAATATTTTGGCTCTGTCAGACAGGAAATCGCAGCTGCCCCTGCTTTTTCATACTCCCTTGCAATCTCCAGATACGGGAAATCCTGCGCGATCACACCCTTTGACGGGGACGCTTTTTTCACCTCACAGATATAATGGATCCCCGGCTCTGCAAGTGCCTTTTCAAATGGGAAGCCGGTATTGGCATCCATCGCCATTGCCCTTCTGCAGATTTCCGAATATGGAACCTTTCTTTTTGCTTTTTCCACACGCAGCTTCGTATCTGCTGCAATCTTTTCTAAAATCATTGCCCTCTCCTATTTTGCTGTGACTGCTTTTGTTGCCTCACGGAACTCTTCGTACTTCTTAAGTGCTGCTCCGCTCTCGATCAGTTCTTTTGCTTTTTCCACGCCTTCGGCAAGCGTGATTCCATCAATTCCAAGGTAAAGTGCCATACCTGCATTCATCAAAACCACATCTCTCTTTGCCCCGGTCTCTTTTCCAGTCAAAATATCCATCGTGATCTGTGCATTTTCTTCCGGTGTTCCTCCGATCAGATCGGCAAGCGGGCATCTGGACAGCCCGAACTGTTCCGGTGTGATCGTATAAGAAGTAATTTCTCCAAAACGGATTTCGTGTACATCTGTTTCTCCGGTGAGTGTAATTTCATCCAGTCCGTCCTCGCCACAAACGGCAACGCCCCTGGTCACACCCAGATTGGAAAGTACCTCTGCCATCGTTCCTGCAAGCTCTTTATCATATACACCGAGAAGCTGCATGGTTGCCGCTGCCGGATTGGAAAGAGGTCCGAGAATATTGAATACTGTTCTCACTCCCAGCTCTTTTCTGACCGGTGCCGCATATTTCATCGATGAGTGGTAAACCGGTGCAAACATGAAGCAGATACCAGTCTCGTTTAATACTGTTTCATTCTGCTCCGCAGTAAGTGCAACTTCCACGCCAAGCTTTTCAAGAACATCAGCTGCTCCGCTCCGGCTGGACACGCTGCGGTTTCCATGCTTTGCAACCGGCACGCCGCCTGCTGCCACTACAAATGCAGATGTTGTGGAAATGTTGAAGGTTCCCACCTGGTCTCCGCCCGTTCCGACGATATCAATGACCTCTCTCTCCGGTTTGATCTTCACACCCTTTTCACGCATCACTTCTGCAAATGCGGTAATCTCATCAATGGTCTCGCCCTGCATGGAAAGTGCCATCAAAAGACCGCCCATCTGCGCCTGCGTAGCAGTACCATCCATCATTTCTTCCATGACACCTCTTGCCTCTTCGTATGTAAGATCTTCTTTTTTTGTTAACTTTGCAATTGCTTCTCTGATCATAATTTTTGTCCTCCATCTTATCTGCCTTGTTGTCTCTGCTATTTTATGAGTTGGTTTCAAAAGGTATTTTGACACCTTTCCTCTCTACAGCCCCAGAAAATTCTCCAGAATCTTCCTTCCCTTCGGTGTCAGAATCGATTCCGGATGAAACTGTAATCCGTACACCGGATACTCTTTATGCTGGACTGCCATCACTTCTCCTTTTCTTCTCCATCCTTTTCGATAGTGACTTTTCCGCAGCTGCATTTCACACGCATCACCGGATCAAAGCCAAGGAAAGAATATCGTCCCCATTTTTCGCCACCCTCTACACTCTCCAGCAGGTAATAGCGTTTACTGACTGCTGCGAGCTTCCGTAGAAGTGTGATCGGTGTAATAACGTCTGCGTAGATTTCACGGCAAACCGGAATGATGTCATAATCCGGTGCCATTTTTAAAATTTCATCACAATCTGGGTACATGATTCTTTCCTCCTGAATTTTCGTTGTTGTTTTTATGTTGAGTAAGCTTTTTTTGAATGATTTACTCCGGGCGTGCGTATTCACCTCGATTCCGCTACGCTGCATCTCGGTCGTGTGAATACTGCTTATACGTCCTGTAAAGAATCATTCTTTTTCGGACGTGCACGCCCTCTTTGTAGCACGAAAAAGAGCTTTCGTCTCTGTATAAGATTTTCACTTATACAGGGACAAAAGCTCTTGAAATTCTACTTCTGCGGTACCACCCTTATTGCCGATTTTGATCGACCTCTCAACTGCGTACTGACATACACATCTCCTTGGTAACGGGCGAGCATCCCGTCAGCGTCTACTCCTGCTCTGCAGTTTCAAGCTGCCCTCACAAGTCCATTCGGTAAAAACTCTTACTACTGCCTTTCCACCACCGGCAGCTCTCTGGAAATAAATATCTTTACTTACTCCTCTTGTTCATCGGTTTATTGCTTTAATTAGCTGTAGTATATGCTGATATTTTCCATTTGTCAACTGATTTTTCTATTTATTTTTGCAAAATTCCGCAATTGTCTTGTTCCGTATTTTCTTTTAGTTGTCCTCCAGTGCAAACTCTACAAATTTCTCCATCTCTTTTGTCTTGAACTTATTTTTATGATAGAAAATCTGACGATACATCGTAATTTCTATATCTTTCACATCCAAAAGTGTGAGTTTCTTTTTCTCAATATCATCTTCTACTGCAAAACGTGGCAGGAATGAAACGCCTCCCCCACGCATCAGCATTTTTTTGATAAATGCAGTATCACTGATCTCCAGCATCGGAGAAAGCTCTTTTCTTCTTAACGCCAGCTGACCATCAAGTGCCTGCCTGTAATTGGCATTGCGCTCTGTAAGATAAAAAGACTCTTTCAGCAGATCATCAAGCAATAAATTTCTTTCTTTTGCCAGCCGGTGACTGACTGATGTCACAAACATAACCGGTTCTGCCTTCTCCATCACCTTGATCCAGTTGCTGTCCCATCTTGGTGTATCCAGAATATAGATCAGATCCAGTTCATTATGTTCCATCATCTGGATCAGCTTTTCCGGAGAATCTACCGTGATCCGGATAGAAACCCTGGGATACTGTTCCCTGAATTTCCTTATGATCTTTGGAAATTTCACCGTACACAGAGACTCGATCGTCCCAATGTGAAGTGGATTTTTCAATTCATCCGTATCATTCATGGATGCTTTCGCCTGATGAACATCATAAAGGATCCGGTTGGCATGCTCCAGAAATTCTTCCCCCTGCGGGGTAAGCACCACTTTCTTTCCTGTCCTGTCGAACAGCCTTTTCCCAAGTTCGTTTTCCAGCTGTCGGATCTGAACCGTCACTGCCGACTGCGAATACCCCAGCATCTCTGCCGTTCTGGAAAAGCTCTGCATCTGCGCGATCTGTATAAAAGTCTGTAATTGACGTAATTCCATCTTCTGACTCCATTATGAAAAATTTTCAACGTCTTCATAAAATCTATGAATTTGTTTCACTCATAAGTTGATGGTACAATATAACTAATAAGACGTCAATCCTTTTTACTTACGTGAAACAATTATTTTATAGGAGGTTTACTATGTCCTTTATCAGTGTTTTTGATGTCATGGGACCGAATATGATCGGACCATCAAGCTCCCATACTGCGGGAGCTGCCAGAATCGCTCTGCTTGCAAGAAAGCTTCTCACCGGTTCTCTTAAAAAAGTAGAATTTACCCTTTATGGATCTTTTGCCAAAACCTATCACGGTCATGGTACGGACCGTGCTCTTCTCGGCGGTATTATGGGATTTGCCACCGATGACGTGCGCATCCGCGATTCCTTCCAGATCGCGACAGACAACGGAATCGAATATTCTTTCATTCCGAACAACGTAGAAACCGACGTACACCCGAATACCGTCGATATCCTAATGGTAAATGAAGAAGGGCAGGAGATGACGATCCGCGGAGAATCTCTCGGTGGCGGAAAAGCCCGCCTGTGCCGGATCAATGGTGTGGAGGTTGATTTTACCGGAGAATACAGCTCGATCATCGTCGTCCAGAAAGATGCACCGGGCGTTGTTGCTTACATTACCAAATGCCTCAGTGAACTTGGAATCAATATCGCATTCATGCGTCTGTTCCGCGAATCCAAAGGAAATACCGCTTATACCATCGTAGAATCCGATGATCTGGTACCGGAAGATATCGCAGATACAATCAGAAGAAACAAAAATGTATACAACGTTATGGTTGTTCAGATGTAATTGGAAGGAGAATACAGATTATGGATTTTAGAAATGCAAAAGAATTATTAAAAGTCTGTCAGGAACAAGGTCTTTCAATTTCTGCTGTGATGCTTCAGAGAGAGCTCACAGAGGGAGAACAGGATCCGGAAGAGACAGACCGCAAAATGGATCGTGTTCTTGAGATCATGAAATCAGCCGCTTCTACTCCGATCCATACCCCGGTCAAATCCATGGGTGGACTGATCGGTGGCGAAGCAAAAAAGATCTCAGATCACAAAGATACCGGAAAAGGTCTTTGCGGAGATCTTCTGGAAAGAGCTGTCATTTACGCGATGGCAACTCTGGAAACCAATGCTTCCATGGGTGTGATCGTAGCTTCCCCGACTGCCGGATCTGCCGGTATCGTTCCGGGACTTCTGCTTGCCCTCCAGGAAACCTATGATCTTTCCGATGAACAGATCAAGCAGGGACTTTATAATGCCAGCGCGATCGGTTATCTTGCTATGCGCAATGCAACTGTCGCCGGAGCAGTCGGTGGATGTCAGGCAGAAGTCGGAATCGCATCTGCAATGGCGGCATCTGCAACCGTCGAACTGATGGGCGGATCCCCGGAACAATCCCTTGCCGCAGCATCCACTGTTCTTATGAATATGCTCGGTCTGGTCTGCGATCCGGTCGGCGGGCTGGTCGAATATCCTTGCCAGAACCGTAATGCTGCCGGTGTGGCAAATGCAACGATCGCTGCAGAGATCGCCCTTTCCGGAGTACGACAGCTGATTCCATTCGATGAAATGCTGGAAGCGGTGTACACTGTAGGAAAGCGTCTTCCGGCAGAGCTTCGGGAGACAGCTCTCGGCGGATGCGCAACGACACCGTCTGCATGCGCAGCCTGCCATATGTGTGATTAAGCTGTGTAATGTTTTGCAAATATAGACCAGCACACACTGCTTACAATTTTACGATATAAAAAGCTTCTTTTTCAGAAACGGCCCTCCTGTTTTTCTGAAAAGAAGCTTTTTTGTTTACTTATTTTGATTTTCTCACTTACTATTATGACATCTCATAATAATGTGCATAAATTCCACCCTGCTCAAGCAATTCATCATGATTTCCCCGTTCAGCGATTCCATTATTTGCAACCACAAGAATCTCATCCGCATTGCGGATCGTAGAAAGCCGGTGTGCGATCGTGATCGTGGTCCGGTTCTTCGCAAGCTCTTCCAGGCTCTGCTGGATCCAGCGCTCACTCTCATTGTCAAGCGCACTGGTCGCCTCGTCCAAAATCAATATCGGCGGGTTCTTAAGAAATACTCTTGCAATCGAAATCCTCTGCTTCTGTCCACCCGACAGACGGGTTCCTCGTTCTCCTACAAAGCTGTCATATCCATCCGGCAGGGACATGATAAATTCATGGATATTTGCCTTCTTCGCCGCATCGATAATTTCTTCCATCGATGCCCCCGGTTTTCCATAAGCAATATTTTCCCTGATCGATCCACAGAACAGATAGACATCCTGCTGTACCAGTCCGATCTGGCTTCTCAGACTTTCCAGTGTCAGCTTTCTTACATCCTGCCCGTCGATCGTGATCACACCTCCGGTCACATCATAAAATCTTGGAAGCAGGGAACAGATCGTCGTCTTTCCACTTCCCGACGGTCCCACAAGGGCAATGGATCTGCCAGCCGGGATCTTAAAAGATACCCGATCCAGTACCGGCGTATCATCATCGCTGTAATGGAAAGAAACATTTTTATATTCCACTTCACCCTTTACATTTTCAAGTGGCTCCGCATCCGGTGCATTTACAATCTCCGGCTCCGTCTCCACAACATCCAGAAAACGCCGGAAACCGGAAAGACCTTTCTGCATCATCTCGGTAAGCTCCACAAGAATCTGGATCGGGCTGATAAAAATTCCGATGTAAAGCGCATACATGGCAAGATCGGCAGCTTCCATTTTCCCATGTGCAATCAGCCATCCGCCGAACACTAATGTGATCAGATACATCATTCCCTGGAAGAAAAGATTGCCACTCATAAAGCTTCCCATACAATGATAGTTTGCATCCTTGGATACCAGAAATCCTTCATTGCTTTTCTCGAATTTCTCCCGTTCAATCTTTTCATTTGCAAAAGACTGCACCACACGGATTCCCGCAAGTGTATCCTGCAGACTGGAATTGACATCCCCGATCTTTCTCCGGTTGTCCATAAAAGTCTCCTGCATCTGACGGTTCTGCTTATAAGAAAAGATCAGCATAAATACAACCATCACAAGCAGCGGAATCGCCAGTCTCCAGTTAATAAGAAACAAAAATGTAAACGAACCAACGATTTTAATTACGGATATAAATAAATTCTCCGGTCCATGGTGCGCAAACTCGGAAATATCAAACAGATCCGACACCAGCTTGCTCATCATCTGTCCGGAATTATTCTGGTCATAATAAGAAAAAGAAAGTCTCTCATAATGATCAAATAACTTCTGGCGCATATCCCGTTCCATATGTGCCCCCATCATATGGCCCTGATAACTGACATAATATTTACAAAATGTCTGTATGATATACATCACAAGCAAAGCCAGTCCGATCGGCAGAAGTGCTCCAAGGATCTGTGACGGATCCTCTGTAAATAAAGTCTTTGTCAGTGATCTTAAAATCTGTGGAAATGCAAGATCCACCAGACTGATGATCGCCGCACAGATCAGATCCAGAAAGAATACTGTCCTGTACGGCGCATAATATTTTACAAATTTTTTCAGTGTATGCATCACTTTCTTTTGTGCAATGTCCGGATTCCCCGTTTTATCACACTTTACCTCCTTGTCCCCAAAATCATATATTATTATATCGGGAATCTTTCGTTATTTCCACCTTATTCTCAAATTACTTTGGGAATTTTCCTTCCTTCATCTTTTTATTCTGCTGTTTTTATGCTATGATAGGACAGATTGTTATGAGAGTAACTTATTTATTACACTTGAAAGGGGTATTTCTATGAATTTTATAACAAAAAGCTGGAAAGGCATCTTACTTTGTCTGGTCATCGCCGTTCCATGCTGGTTCCTCGGACAGACATTTCCGATCATCGGCGGACCGGTATTCGGTATCCTTGCCGGAATGATCATTACTTTATTATTAAAAGACAAATCCATGTTTCAGGACGGTATTACTTTTGTGTCAAAGAAGGTTCTTCAGTACGCTGTAATCCTTCTCGGTTTCGGACTGAATCTCTCCGTGATTCTGGAAACCGGAAAACAGTCACTGCCAATTATCGTAACGACGATTTCAACGTCCCTGATCATTGCATATCTGTTACATAAAGTTATGCATGTACCGGGAAATATTTCCACACTGGTCGGTGTCGGATCTTCCATCTGCGGAGGCTCTGCAATTGCCGCAACAGCACCGGTCATTGATGCGGATGATGAAGAAGTTGCACAGGCAATCTCTGTTATCTTCTTTTTCAACATGCTCGCCGCACTGTTCTTCCCGTCACTTGGTGCACTGCTTGGATTCTCAACCAAAAGCGGAGAAGCCTTCGGTATCTTTGCCGGAACTGCGATCAACGATACCTCTTCCGTAACTGCAGCGGCTTCCACCTGGGATTCGCTCTACGCCCTCGGTTCTGCCACACTGGATAAGGCAGTTACGGTCAAACTTACCAGAACGCTCGCGATCATCCCGATCACACTGGTTCTCGCATTTATCCGGACACGCAGCTCCAAAGCCGAAGGAAAGAAAGTGGAATTTAAAAAGATTTTCCCGATGTTCATCCTCTACTTTGTTCTCGCTTCCGTGATCACAACGATCGCAACTTCAGCCGGCGTATCCGCAGATGTATTTACTCCGCTGAAGACACTCAGCAAGTTCTTCATCGTCCTCGCCATGAGTGCAGTCGGTCTGAATACGAATATCATCAAGCTGATCAAAACCGGCGGCAAACCACTCGCTCTTGGTTTCTGCTGTTGGATCGGTATCACGATCGCCAGTCTTTCCATGCAGCATGTGCTTGGAATCTGGTAAATGAAAATCTTTCTCATACTTCAAAAGGGGCTGTGAAATAAGTCCCTAAAAGAAATAGGACCATTCGTTCATGCGAAAGGT
>OLSO01000035.1_pt1 | contig 140286 bp, 120 predicted proteins | sample 1672441 | NCBI WGS metagenome assembly OLSO01 (sample SAMEA3136686, study PRJEB25190) | human gut metagenome | biome: human gut; feature: human-associated habitat; material: faeces | place: Austria | collected 2013 | reverse complement strand
AACTTATACGCTTGTGGACACTGTGTAAGACCTATAATGTATTGTCATTAGAGGCAGTCGTGGTTGAAGCAAGAATCTCCGACTTCTAAACGAAGTGTAAGTCGGAGTAGTTCACTAGATATTTTAATGAGTGTGCCATCTTTTTTTCTGTATTTTTGTTCAATGTTTTTATCTTTAGAAAGTTTTTCGATAATAGTGTTGTAATTAATAAATTGAGCAACATTTTGTTGATTGTTTTCGCTAATATATAGATTATTATAAAGTTTCATTGTTACAGAAAAACAATTATGTTGTTCTTTTCCAAGTTTTAAAAAATAGGAAGGGCCTATAATATCACGGAAGATATCTTTTTTAAGTCAACGACATAAACGTCCATATATTTAGGGGCAATTAATTTTAAACATTGTTGGTTATTTTTTTTATCTTGAAGTATTTTATTGATTTTAATTGAAAAACGATTTTGTTGATGAAGATCCATCTCTTTTTTTTGTCATACTAATCTCCGTTTCTTAATACAATTCGATTAATTAACATACTTGCACAAAAAAGCTGTACTTTGTGTTACAGCTTTAATCTATTTGATTATATTTAGCGATACTTGTTTGGCGATGGATATCAAAACACATTCCAATTGCAATCATGTAAGATAAAAGTGAAGACCCACCATATGAAAGAAACGGTAATGTGATACCAGTAATAGGGAGTATTCCTAAAATCATAGCGATGTTCCAAAATTGTTGGAAAATCATACATCCAAAAATACCAGCAATAAAATATTTATCACTTTGATGCGTTGCTTTTAAACCAACATACAAAATACAAACATCTAACGCTAGTATAGCAATGAGCGTAATGATGGCTCCCACGAATCCAAAGCCTAAAGTAATAACAGAAAAGATGAAGTCCGTATGAGCTTCTTGTAAAGAAATAATCACTGTGTCAAATCCATGACCAAAAAGTCCAGCTGTTCCATAAGCCATCATCGCATTATAAAGTTGGTATCCTTGATTTTGATAAGTTCCTTCAGGATCGACCCAGCCATAAAAACGATCAAGTTTATGTCCTGTGATAATTGAAGAAAATATATCTTGACGATAAATAAATAAGTAAGTAAAAATTATAAGAACAACTGCTAAACAAGCAAATCCTACAATATACCATTTCTTATTAATTCCTGATGCAAATAAAATAACAACCACTGAAAAAGCCATAATCAAAGTAACACCAGCATCATTTTGTAAATAAGTTAGAATCATTGGTGGTAGAGCAATAGCTGCTACACGACCAATTAACTGTAAATCGGTATCAAATGTATGAATTAAATATTTTTCATTATGTAAAGAAACAGTTTTAGACATACAAATAATCATTACAACTTTCATAAATTCAGAAGGTTGGAATGAAAATCCTGGAAAGTTATACCATGATGTAGCACCATTTAGATCTTTCGCAAAGGGAATGATTTGCATTCCTAATTTATAAATAGCAAATCTTTGAATAACAAGACCGACTAAAAAGACAATCAAGATTCCATAAAAAATCCACATTCCCGAGTAAATTCGATCATTTCCAAAACGATTGATTAAAAAAATCAAACCGACACCAATCATATAATAAAGGAGTTGTTTACTCCAATAACCTGTAGGATTGGTATAAGTAATATAACCAGCTGCACATTTAATTGTATAACAACTAATAAGACATAGAATAAATAAAATGATGGCAAGTGGCCAACAAATTGTAGAATCTAAATATTTTTTCATTTTGTCACCCCTAGTGATTTATAGTATACTATAAATATATCATAAAAGAAAATGTTTATTAAGAAAGGAAATAGATATGTCAGATTATTTTATTTATGTTTTAATTGCAATTATTGTAATTGTTGGAGTATGGTTTATTTTTGCAAAGGTATTAAAAAATAAAAAACCTAAAGAAGTTACTTTAAAAGATATTCCTATTGATTTAGAAGCTTTAATTCATGCTTTAGGGGGTATTGATAATATTAAAGAGAGCCAAAGTCAAGGAAGTAAAGTACGTTTCTTTGTAGAAAATGATGATTTAGTAAAAGTAAATGTTTTAAAAGAATTAGGTGCAAGTGGTGTTATTCAAGCTACAGGCAAAGTTACTGTTATTTTAGGAAAGTTCTCTGATGAAATCAGTAGAGTAGTAAATGAAAAAAAATAACGTTCCAAGTTGTATTGGGGGTGAAGGTATGAAAGAAAGAATTCACTTATATGAACCTTTTTTTCATCATTATTATATTGATGAAATTCTAAATGATTATGAATTAGAAACTTTAATTCGTGTAAAAAAAGATGATTATCAACAATCAATTGCCTATATTAAATTAATTTCTATTTATTCACATCATGCAAGTATTGATGAATTACAACAACAAGTAGATTCAATTCAAATGATGATGGAAACTTATGAAGATTATCATGAATTTGAACAATATTTGATAGAAAATGAAGAACATCAAGTGATAGGAATTGATTTATGTGCACTTACTTATAATCATCATTATGATGAATTAGATTTAGAAGAATTAACACCTGATCAATATTATCAAGTAGGATTATATTATTATGACCAAAAAAAATATGATCAAGCATTAGAATGTTTCCATTTAGGAGAAGAATGTGAAGATTCTGATTGTTTATGTGTGTTAGGTTATATGTATGAAAAAGGACAAGGGGTCAAACAAAGTAATCAAGTGGCCATGACATATTATCGTCTGGCAAGTGATTTAGGGAATGTTGTTGCTTCTTGTAATCTTGCTTATTTTTATGAATATGGAATAGATGTTGACCAAGATTATGAAAAAGCTTTTGAACTTTATTCTTTAGGAGTCGATGAAGGATTTCCAAGATCTTTATTTTCAACGGCTTATTTTTTACAAAATGGGTATGGTGTAACTCAGAATTTAGAGGAAGCTTTTTTACGTTATGAAGAAGCAGCAGCCTTAGGACATAATGATGCGATTTGTGCTCTAGGTGAATGTTATGAATATGGTCAAGGAACAAGACAGGATTATCAAAGAGCTTTACATTATTATGAAAAAGCAGCTTATGAAGGGAATAGTCTTGCCAAATATAAATTAGGACGTTTTTATGATTTAGGTTATGGTTGCAATGAAAATTATTCAAAAGCTTTTCATTGGTATCAAGAAGCAGCAAAAGATGGTTTAGAAGTAGCAATCACAGCGATGGCAACCTGTTATGAATTTGGTCGAGGAATAGAAAAAGATAGTCAAAAAGCTTTAGAATATTATTTAAAAGCAGCGAATATGGGCTATATGAATGCGCAATTTTGTTTAGGGTATTTTTATGAAATGCATAGTGAATATCCAGAAAGTGAAAAAAATAGTTTTTATTGGTATTTAAAAGCGAGTCATCAAGGAGATGGACAATCAACGTTGGCTGTGGCTTATTACTATGGTCAAGGAATTGGAACTGTTAAAGATGAAAAGAAGTCTTTTGAAGCTTATCAAAAAGCAGCCAATCTTGGAGAAAGAGAAGCATTTTATTATTTAGGTGTTTGTTATTTAGAAGGAAAGGGTGTTTTACAGGATAAGGAAAAAGGGATTGCTTGCTTAATTAAAATAGAAGATCAGTATCCTGTTGCAGCTTATTTAATAGGACAGTATTTTAAAGAAAAGCACGATGATCAACAAGCAATTCAACATTTTAAATTAGCAATTTTAAAAGAAGATGAGGAACAGTCTTTGTATCAATTAGCACTTTATGGTGAACAAGGAATAGAAGTCAGTAAAGAGGAAATGCTTGATTATCTTTTAAGAAGTGCAAAAAAAGGTTATTCACCAGCACTTGTAAAATATGCTTATTATTTAGAAAATGGAATTTATGTAGAAAAAGATTATCAGATGGCTTATGAATATTATTTATTAGCTTGTCAAAAACAAAATAGAGAAGGTTTTTATCATTTAGGTAGATGGTTCTTTTATGGGATAGGACAAAAAGAAGATAAGCATAAAGCAATGCAATATTATCAACAAGCTAGTCATTATCATTATTCAAAAGCAAGCTTTATGCTAGGTTATATGTATCATTATGGTGATGGTATTTCTAAAGATTTAGAAAAAGCTAAAGAATATTATCAATTAGCACTTCAAGAAGGATATCTTGAAGCGCAAAAGGAATTAGATAAATTAGAGGTGGAAAAATGAGTTTTGAAACAAAATTAGAAAAATATGCAAGATTAATTGTTCAATCAGGTTTGAATGTTCAAGAAAAACAAACCGTTGTCATTAGTGCATCTATTGAAAGTTATCAACTTGTAAGAGCGGTTACTAAACAAGCTTATCTTGTAGGTGCTAAAGAAGTTGTTGTTCATTATAGTGATGAAGAAGTCACACGTATGAAATATGAAAATATGGAAGTAGAAGATTTTAATCACGTACCTACTTGGTTTTCATCTTTTAGAAATGATTATGCGTTAATGAATGCTTGTTTTCTTTATGTTGATGATGAAGATCCTGAAATGCTTGCAGGTATTGAACCTAAAAAGATTTCTAATTGGCAAAGAGCAGTTAAAAAGGCATGTAAGGCATATTTTGATTTATCCGATAATATGACAAATGCTTGGTGTATTGTAGGTGGAGCTACGCAAAAATGGGCGAATAAAGTTTATCCTGATATGTCAAATCAAGAAGCGTTAGATAGTTTATGGAATGCTATTTTTAAAGCAGCTAAGATTGATGATGAACATGATCCTGTCGAATTATGGAATCAACATCGTCGTTCTTTTGAAAAACGTGTTAATTATTTAAATAGTCTAAATTTAAAGAAACTTTATTATAAAAATAGTAAAGGGACTGAAATTACAATTGGTTTGAATGATGATTATTTATTTGCTGGTGGGGGAAGTTATTTAAAAAATGGTGTTTACAATTTTCCTAATATACCAACAGAAGAAATCTTTACATCACCTAATAAGGATGATGTAGAAGGAATTGTTTTTAGTTCTTTACCTTTAAGTTATGGTGGAAATATTGTTGATGAATTTTATTTACGTTTTAAAGATGGTCAAGTGATTGATTTTGGAGCTAAAGAAGGATACGAGGTTTTAAAAGGAATTATTGATAGTGATGAAGGAAGTAAACGTTTAGGTGAAGTTGCTTTAATTCCTTATCATTCACCAATTAATGAATTAAAAACATTATTTTATAATACTTTATATGATGAAAATGCTTCATGTCATATGGCTTTAGGTATTGGATTTTCTGAATGTATTAAAGGTGGGATTGATATGGATAAAAAAGAATTGTTTGAAAAAGGGGTCAATGATTCTTTAGTTCATGTTGATTTTATGATGGGAACAGAAGATTTAATGATTGATGGTATTTTAGAAGATGGCAGTCATGTAAAAATCTTTGAAAATGGAAATTTTGTATTTTAATGATCTGTGGGGATTGCTCCCCACTTTTTAATTAGTAAAAGAGGTGAGTGAGCTTTCTTTTTTATTAAATAATAGTAGTAATTCTGTTCATTTTGTGGTAATAATTGTACTGTTGAAATAAAAGATTAAAAAATAAATATAGATTATGGGAGGATGCAATGGAAGATTTAAGACAACAAATAGAAAAAAGAAGAACATTTGCGATTATTTCCCATCCGGATGCTGGTAAAACAACTTTAACAGAAAAGTTCTTACTCTATGGAGGAGCTATCCAACAAGCAGGAACTGTTAAAGGAAAGAAAAATAGTAAGCATGCGACAAGTGACTGGATGGAAATTGAAAAACAAAGAGGGATTTCAGTTACCTCTTCAGTATTACAATTTAATTACCAAGGATATTGTATTAATATTCTTGATACTCCAGGGCATCAAGACTTCTCAGAAGATACATATCGTACTTTAATGGCAGCAGATTGTGCAGTCATGGTCATTGATGCGAGTAAAGGGGTCGAAGATCAAACACGTAAGTTATTTAAAGTATGTACAATGAGACATATTCCAATTTTCACTTTTATTAATAAGATGGATAGGGAAGCAAGAGATCCTTATGAATTAATGGAAGAAATTGAACAAGAATTAGGAATTGAAACTTGTCCTGTTAACTGGCCAATTGGTTCTGGAAAACGTTTTGCAGGGGTTTATGAAAGAAATGATCAAGAAGTCATTCGTTTTATTCCTGTAGATGGTGGAAAAAAAGAAGTTGAAACAGAAATTTTAAAAGCGGATGATCCAAAATTAAAAGAGTATGTGGAAGATGAACTTTATGATAAATTACAAGAAGATATTGAATTATTAGATATGGCAGGAAATGAATTTAGTTTAGAAGCTGTACGTGCTGGTAAGTTATCACCTGTATGTTTTGGATCGGCTCTTACTAACTTTGGGATTGAACCATTTTTAAAACATTTCTTAAATATGACAACCCCACCAACTCCTAGAACAGCAGATGGTGAAGTGATTGATCCTTATCAAGAAAATTTCTCAGCTTTTGTTTTCAAAATTCAAGCGAACATGAATGCTAGACATCGTGATAGAATGGCATTCTTTAGAATTTGTTCTGGTAAATTTGAAAAAGGAATGGAAGTTTATCATTATCAAGGTAAGAAAAAAATCAAATTAAATCAGTCAAAACAATTAATGGCAGATGAACGTAGTGAAGTAAATGAAGCTTATGCAGGAGATGTCATTGGTGTTTTTGATCCAGGTATTTTCTCTATTGGAGATACTATTACAACAGGTAAAAAGCATTTTGCTTTTGAAGGAATTCCAACATTTGCACCAGAACATTTTGCAATGATTCGTAATAAAGATACGATGAAAAGAAAACAATTTGTTAAAGGTGTTGAACAAATTGCAAAAGAAGGAGCAATCCAAATCTTTACTGAATTAGGTGGCGGTATGGAAGAAATTATTGTAGGAGTTGTTGGTGTTTTACAATTTGAAGTTTTAGAACATCGTTTAAAGAATGAATACAATGTAGAAATTCATAAATCTCCTCTACCTTATCAATATATAAGATGGGTCAAAGAAGGAACTGATTTAAAATCATTAAATCTTTCATCTGATACAAGAAAAGTTCAAGATTTAAAAGGGCAACCATTATTATTGTTCACTAATGATTGGGGCGTAAGATGGGCTCAAGATAAAAATAAAGGTTTAGAATTATTGGAATTTTCTAAGAACTAAAAGTAGAACTTTTAGTTCTTTTTTTTGAAAAAATATGTCCTTTTCTACACACGATAAGGGTAAAGTGCTATAATTTTTAGTGAAAAAAGGGAAGAAATTTAATATAAAAAGGGAGAAGATATTATGAAATGTCTAAAGAAAATAGCAATATTTTCATTAGTGTTTTTTGTGTCACTGTTTTTTATAATGCCAGTTCAAGCAAAGAGTACACAAACTTATTCTATTATCTATGATTTACAAGATGCTAGTGGAAATAAAATTGCTCAAGTAAAGTATAAAAATAAAGATTTTACTTCTGAAATAGGAAGTGAGATCAAAGTAAGAACGACTTATTTTGATAAAAAATATGGGGATTTTGATTTAGTGAGTGAACAAAGTCAAAAAGTAGAAGCAGGTAAAGATCAATATATTTTTGTTTATAGAACATATCAACCCATAACGATTAAAGGAAAAGTACAGTTTACTACAAAAGAAGGAACGATTCTTTTACAAGATACTTTTGATATTGATTCATCAGCAACAGTTGAAACCCCTCAAGTATATGCTGTGCCTGATAGTTATACAATTGGTGATGTGACTTATTTAAAAATGCCAGGGCAAGTAAGTGAAATTAAGTCAGTTTATTATAATGACCCAAGTGATAATACGTATTCAATTACTTATTATAATCCAAATAATACAACGGATTATGATGTCGCTTTAAAATATGTTGAAGAAGGAACGAATGATTTATTGATGCAAAAATCATTTCATGTAAATAATCAAGATTATACATATGTGCTTCCAAAAACAATGAAAATCAATGATATTTATTATGGATTAGCTGAAAATCAAGAAAATATAATTCATCATGCAGTTTCAAGTGATGTTAGGGAGTATACAGTTTATTATAAGAAAATGGATGAAAATGCTTCTTATAAATGGTCTATCTATAAAGTAGATGCTTCGACAAATAAGATTCTTGGAAAAGTAGTACAATTAGAAGTTCAACCTGGTCAAAGTGTTGAATATCAAGTAGAAAAAGAATACAAAGATTCCGATGGGAATGTTTATACAGTGGATCAAGGTATGTCACAGGTATTAAAGCATAGTTATGGTGAAAGTGAACATGTAAGTTATGTTTACTATAATCCCAAAGGATACACAGCACCAAAGAACTATATTGTAGAAGTGCAATATAAAAATATTGCAACTGATGAAACAATTGCTTCACAAAAAATAGAAATTAATAAAAAAGATGAAGATACAACAATAGATATCGTTAAAGAGTTAACAGTTAATCAACAACAATATGTTTTAGTCAATGGTCAATCAATAACGATTAATCATAGTTTTTATTCTCCTAGACGTATTTATACGATCTATTATAGAAATGTTAATGACCCTATTAATGTTGATACTGAAATTATTCGTGAAGAAGTTATTGAAGTAGAAGGACAATCTTCTGTTATTGGTGGACAAACAATTTATCGTAGAAATAATCAAACAGGATCTTTTTCAACGGTTGGTGTTGAAAATAGAGATGGTAGTGAAAATAATAGTAATGAAGGAAGTACCTCATCGGTTGATGGTATAAATGTTGAAGATGAAGCAGTACCACAAGCAAATATAGATGCTCAAAGCCAAGAGTCAAGTTCATCGCAAGTATATTATCTTGTTGCTGGATTGTTAGCATTTCTCATTGTTATTGTAATTATTTTAAAAAGAAAAAAACATAGAAAGGAAGTGTAATGAAAAATGAAAACCTTTCATATGAAAAAAATGTATAAAAAAGTTACAGCATTTATTTTAGCTATTACTATGATTGTGGCTTATATTCAAATAAAGGCTTATGCTTTTGATAATAATGTTTCAGAAATCACACGTAATCAAGCAGTGTCTGATGCGACGATTCAATCTGGTTTAGGTGTTGCTAAAAACTATGGTTTATTTTCTTTAGATGCTAAATCATATAATGATTTGGAATGTAGTGTTGCTGCTAAATATGCTGATTTAGGCGCTGATTATAACTTTTCAGGGAATAATACAAAAGTTTATAAAAATCAATTGACAGTCAGTAAATCATTTATGATCAATAATCAACCTCAAGCAAATAAAAATGTAACTTTGAGACTTTATCGAATGGATAGTAGTCAATCTGTTTTGATTGATGAAATGACACAAACAACAGATAGCAATGGAAATGCTAAATTTGTATTTGATGGGATGAAAGATAGTAGTTCAAATAAAAGATATTCTTTTATAGATGGTGACTATCAAGTGAAAGAAGTTATCAGTGAAAATGGTGTTGAAAAGGAAATTATTCCTGATGGTTCATCTTATATTGATGAAAATGGAAATAAGATAGAAGTTAATGCAGATCATAGTGGCTTGATTCATTTGGAATCTGGGTTCCAAAATGTGAGTCAATTTGGACAAGTTAAAAATCATAGTATTTTTAAACCTCGTAATGGCAGTATTGTTGTTCTTGAAAATCAAGATGATTGGAACGCAGTTGATAAAGAAGCTATTAATCAAGGTAAAAATAATTATCGAAATGTACCTGCTGGGGTAACTTATTATAATAATGGTGAAGTAAAGATTATTAAAGCTGGTACAAATGGATTTCAACCTATTGCATGGGATCAAGAATTTGATAATTTAAAAACACTTTCAAAGAATTTAGCACATGCTCAAGATTCAAATGATGTGCAAGTTTATTATTATAATGCCGATTATTTAAAGAGTGTAGGTTCTTTAAATTTTGATACTTCAAAAAAATGGGCAGTTGTCAATGTTGAAGTTCAAGATGGACAAAGTACCATTGATATTACAGGTGATTATACGAAAAATGGCAATAAATTAGATGCAGATTTTGATAACTTAGAAACAGGAGTTATTTGGAATTTTTATACAGTAAATAATGGTGATGTGCAACCTTATACAGGTAAAGTGACATTAGCTAATCAAAATGGTGGTATTTTCTTATTACCTGCGGGTGAGTTTTATCATAATGGAACTATTGGTGGAAAAGTAATTGCAGCAAAATATAATCATGATAATGAAATTCATCAAAAAGAAAAAGTTGTCAATGTGAATAATTCTTTATCTATGTCTAATAATGGCGCATCAGAAAAATTAGAGGCTAAACAAACTATTAGTGGAACAAAGAAATTAATAGGAAAAGAATTACAAGGCAATGATTTTAAATTTGAATTACAAAAATATACAGATAGTAGTTATAGTACGCCAGATGGTGAAGCTGTTGTAACTACTAATAATGAAAAAGGTCAATTTGTTTTTAGTGACGAGGATATTTTAACTTATACAGAACCAGGTGATTATTACTACATAGTTAAAGAAGTAAATGATGGTAAGAATCATGTTCAATATGATAGCCATACTTTTAAAGTAAGTATTCATGTAGAAAAACAAGATAATGCTTTAATTGCAGATGATCCTGTTGTTGAAGGTGGAAAGATTGAGTTTAGTAATGAGTTTAAGTTTGAAGGAAATGCTTCTTTAAGTCTTGTTGGTAAAAAAGTATTAGATGGTAAGAAACTTGAAAATGATGAGTTTACTTATGGATTACAAGAATATAAAGATAGTGAATATTCAACAAAAGAAGGACATGAAAAAGAAGTAACAAATGATCAAAAGGGAAATATTCAAGTTGATCTTTCTTATGATGAAAACGATATTGGTAAACATTATTATCAATTAAAAGAAAAGAATACAAAGAAAAAAGGAATTGATTATGATCAAAGAATTTATAACATCATAGTTGATGTACAATATGATGAATCGAAAGATCAATTAGTTGTTAGTAAGACAATGACTATTAATGGACAAAATGTAGATTCTATTACGTTTGAAAATACGTATTCTTCAAATGCTGCTACGACATTTAAAGGTCATAAAATATTAGAAGGTAGAGATTTAAATGCAAATGAATTTAATTTTGTTCTTCAAGAAACAAAATCAGATTATCAAACAGCAATTGGTGAAAGCAAGACAGTTTCAAATGATAGTCAAGGTGATTTTAACTTTGGAAAGATTTCTTATAGAGATTTAACTTATGGCGAAAAACAAATACATTATTATATTATTAAAGAAGTTAATCCTGTTTTACAAGGAACTTATCAAGGTGTAAGTTATGATCAAAAAGTTTATAAAATAAAAGTGGTTGTGACTGATCAAAAAGATGGTACAGCCACAGTTGAAAGAACAGTTGAAAATAATGATATTCAATTTAAAAATACGTATCAAGCTGAAGGTTCTACATCGTTAATTATTCATAAACAATTAACAGGTGGTACTTTAAAAGCAAATATGTTTAAGTTTAAATTGCAACAAACGGATGAAAACTTTAAAAAGACCGTTGGTAATAGCCAAACAGTAACAAATAGTTCTTTAGGTCAAGGTCGATTTGTGATTCATTTTAATCAAGCAGGGACATATTATTATACGGTTTCTGAAGTAAATAATCATAAGTCAAATGTTACGTATGATTCGGTTGTCTATCAAATAAAGATCAAGACGGAAGATGATGGACAAGGAAATATCAAAGAAGTTTCTAGAAGTATTTCTTATGTAGATGAAATGACAAAACCTACAAGTGAGGAAAAAGAAAATTTAACTTTTAAAAATGCTGTAGGTATTCAAGTAGTAGGTCATAAAAAATTAATCAATAAAAAATTAGAAGAAGGTATGTTTACTTTTAGTATTTCTAAAATAGATTATGATAAAAATAACAATAAATATACTGTTGAAAAGCAATTGATGACAACAACAAATGATGAAAATGGAGACTTTTCATTTATAAATTTTGATGAGTATCATCAAACAGGTGATTATTATTATGTTGTAAAAGAAGTTAATAATAAATTATCCTATATTGATTATGACAAGCAAGAATATATCATTCATGTAAGTGTTGAAAATGGTGATGATGGTTTAGAAGTATCAAAAGAAATTCTTAAAGATAATACTTCTGTTGATGAAATGAATTTTAAAAATACTTATCGTGGTCAAGGAAAGGTAAGGATTGATGGTAAGAAAGTATTACTTGATCAAGGCGTAAGTCAAGTATTAAGTGGTGGAGAATTTAAGTTTAAAATTACAAGAGTAAATGATGAAAAAGGAAGTTTGTATAAAGGAGAAATCTTAGATTCGATTGAAAAAGAAACCGTTAAAAATGATCAAAACGGACAATTTAAATTTAATATTTCTTATAAAGATTTAGATTTTTCTAAAAAGGATAGTTATACGTTTTATTATCAAATTGATGAAGAAAATAGTGGATTGACGAAAGATGGTGTTACCTATAATAAAAATAATGATGCTTATATTATAGAAGTAACTGTAAGTGATCAACAAGATGGTAATTATGATGTTTCTTATCGAATTATTGATCATGATGAAATAATTTTTACAAATGAATATAATGCAAGTGGTGAAACACAAATTATTGGAACGAAGTCTTTAAAAGGAAAGAAATTGGTAGATGATGAGTTTACTTTTGAATTAGTTGAAGTTGATGGTATTCAAGGTAAAGAAAAGGAAAATGGTAGAAAGTTAGAAACAACAAATAAAGAAGGTCAATTTATTTTTGATATTCAAGATATTAGAAAAGCTGGTACAACTTATTATAAGGTTTATGAAAAAGCTGATAAAAAGAAAACAGGTATTCAATATGATGAAACTGTTTATTATGTTGAAGCGAAAGCTGTATTTGAAGATAATCAATTGAAAGTAACTAATACGTTATATGACCAAGATGGACATCAATTAGATAAAAATAAAGGTATTGAATTTGAAAATGAATTTAAAGCTACTGGAAAGATTGATTTAAGTGGACATAAGAATTTTATTGATCAAGATGGACAAGATGTAGCTTTTGATGCAGGTGATTTCAAGTTTAAAATTGAAGAATTAGATCAAGATGGAGCGACTTTGAAAAAAGATGGATATAGTGAAACAGTTGAAAATGATCAAGATGGTAATTATCATTTTAAAACAATTCATTATCAAAAAGCAGGAATATATTATTATCGTGTAAGTGAAGTACGTGATAATTTAGAGGTCACTTATGATACAACTCAATATATTGTAAAAGTTGATGTAAAAGCAAATGATAGTAAACAATTTGATATTTCAGTTGATATTGTGAATGGTCAAAATGAACATATTGATCAAGATAAACTTAACTTTACTAATAGACTTTTTGAATATAAAGTAGCTTTATTATCGATGGGTGGTATTAAAACTGTCAGTGCCGGGCAATCCGTTATAATGGATGATGGTTTGTTTAGATTTGGTTTATATGAAGGAAATGATAATGAACAAAGTAATATGATTGATACTGCTAAAAATGATACAGTAGGAGCTTATAGCTTTGATGATGTAGAAATTGATCAACCGGGTACTTATCATTATACGATTGAAGAAATGAATGCTGGTAAGGAAGTTGCTGGTATTGCTTATACAAATCATCAATATCATGTAGAAGCTGTTGTAAATAAAGATGGTAAAGGTGGCTTGAATGTTGATTCGGTTAAAGTAACGAATGAAAATAATCAAGTTGTTAAAGATCAATCGGTAGTTGTAGAGACTTCACAAGATTTATCACTTACAAACCAAGCTGTTAAATCATTAAAAGTAAATAAGGTATGGAATGATCAAGGACATAGTGACACCATCCAACCTGTAACAGTGCATTTAGTTAAAAATGGTAAAGTTGTAGAAGGAAAATCTATTGTATTATCAAATGATAATCAATGGAGTGGTTCGTTTGATAATTTACCAATAAAAGATAGTCAAGGAAATTTAAACGTTTATACTGTTAAAGAAGATAAAGTAGATTATTATAAGACACAATATATTCAAAATGAAGATGGTAGTATTACGATTACAAATACTTATATCAATCCAACGGCAGTAGATGTTCAATTGGTTGCTAAAAAGAATTTAGTTGGTGGCAAAGTCTTATCTGCTGGTATGTATCAATTTGATTTATTGGATGGTAATAATGAAGTTGTTGAAACACAAACAAATGATGATCAAGGTAATATTTATTTTAATACATTGAATTTTAATCAAGAAGGACATTATGTTTATTATATTCAAGAACATGTAAATGATAATGATCCATTTGTTGAATATGATCAATCTATTTATCAAGTCAATATTGATGTTTCAAGAAACGGTAATAATTTACAAGCTGAAGTAGAATATCTATTAGATGATAAACAAGTGGATGATGTTACATTTAATAATATTTATCATCCGTTATCATTAACTGTTCAAAAACGTTCTAAAGATTTATCGAAAGATCCTTTGGAAGGTGCTGTTTATGGATTATATAAAGTAAATGAAAAAGGAACAGATATTCTTATTGAAAAACAAACTTCTAATAGTGAAGGATATATGACATTTATGAAAGCTGTTCCTGAATATCAATATTATTTTAAAGAAATCTCTGCACCTAATGGACATACAGTTGATGAATATAAGACAAAGACATTTACAATTAAATGGATACGTCATAAAAATGGTAAAATTTCTTATCAATTAATTTATGATGGTCAAAAAGAAGATTTAGAAGAAGAAAAACAAGAGGATAGTTTAAACTTATATGCACAACAATCAATAGCGCTATTAGAAAATGAAGATACAAGTGTGAACTTAGAAGCTATTGGAGTAGCAGATGAAGTAACTAAATTAAACGTAACGAAAGTAGATAATCAAGGTAATTATTTAACAGGAGCACATTTACAAATTCTTGAAAAAGAAACTGGAAAAGTTATTTGTGATTGGGTTTCTACAGCGGATACCTTTAGCACTTTAAGAGAATTAAATGTAAATACTGTTTATATCTTAAGAGAAGTTGAAGCTCCAACAGGTTATGTAAAAGCAAGTGATACAGAATTTAAATTAGATGATTATGGTATTGTAACGAAGATTTCTGGAGATGCTCAACTTGTAGATGATCAAACATTTAATTTATATAATTCTAAACAAATTAAAGAAAAAGTTGTTTATAAAACAAATGTGACAACTGTAAAAACAGGAGATAATACAAATATTGTTATTTATGTAATTTTATTGTTTATTTCTTTAGTGTGTATCTTTATCTTCTTAAAGGAAAAAAGAAGGGAATAATTTGTTTCTTTTAAATTATCAGATGTGTGGGATGAATTTCATCCCACTTTTCTTTTATATAAAATTGACAAGCAAAGAATGAATCTATATAATATAAGTGAATGATACTCATAGTCTCAATAATAAAAAGGAACGAAAAAAGTTTGAAAAAGTAAAGATTTGTAACTATGACGGACACCCCTTATATATTTATGAACATATATTTTCTATAATAAATATGTCAATAGATAGAACGGAGAAAGGAATATTAGTGCAGTTTAGATTTAAAAAATGTCGTTTGGTTTTGTAGGGTTGTCAAAAATTGAATAAGGATATAGAATAATAAAATTAAATAAAAAATATGTGAAAAACTAGGAAAATTTGTTAAAAAAAATGGCTTTTGAAAAATTGAAAAAGCGTTGATTTTATGATAGGATTCTAGTGAAGGATAATAGCAAAATTAGTGAAAGCTAATGACGCAAAGTTACGGGTCTAAGTACAAAAGTATATGATTGCCGGGCCGCCCAATTCAAAAAAAGAATAGGCGGCTTTTTACCGTCTTATAGGAATATTTAATAAAATGGTGAACATATATATTAAAATGGGAGGTAAAAATTATGCTGAAACGTATGAGAAGAATTGGTTTATTTGTTCTAGCAATAGCAGTAGTTATTAGTAGTGCAATTATTGCCTCTGCTAATGAAAGAAGTGGTACTACTACAGGAAGTGCAACAGCACAAACAACTGCTTCTAGTTATGTAATAGAAAATAAAAGTAGCGATAGAAAAGATATTACAGTTACAATTCAACATTATAATGGAAGCAAAAAAATCTATTCAGATGATGTGAAAACTCTATCTTATGGATCAAAAATCAACGATTACGCTAAAGCAATAAATTGGGATGTAAGTAGTGTAACTGTTGATGGAAATGCCGTATCAAATAAAAATTATATTGAATTGACAGGGACTGGAAGTGCAACGGTTGTAGTGAATTACACTGCCAAAGAAACAGATGTATTAGGAGATACTTCTTTCTATGATTACACAGTAAGAGCTGGTGAATCAAATGGAAATTATTATTCTTTTAATATGTTAGGAGATAATACTAATCAAAGATTGACATCTGGTACATCTAGAAATTCATGGAAAGGTGTTTATTGGAATGGATGGCAAAATATTGAATATCAAAGTAGAAGTGATTTAGGTACAGGAAACAATTATGAAACATATTCTTATGAATTGATGAAAGATGACTATGATGTTAATGCTTATACAGGAAGCAGCAAAGTAATTAAAGGATTGTTGAATGGTATAGATAGTGATGGAAATGTAAAATTTAATTATACTGAACCAGGATTCTTTGTTAAGAGTAATGAAACAGTAACAATCAATGGAAAAGAAACTTATCTTAGACGTTATATAGATAGTATGAATTTGAAATTTCATAAAACAGGTGATACTTATAAATTAACTTCAGTTATTGATACAGCACAAAATAATAAAGAAGTGACAACAAGTGGTTCAAATTTCTTCCCACTTAATGATTATTCTACAGAAGGAACACCAAATTACTTTTTTGGAATGAGATATGATGTTGAATTCGCAATAGGTGATTATGTCGGTGATTTGACTTATAAATTTACCGGTGATGATGATATGTGGGTGGTTTTAGATAATACCAATGTCATTATTGATTTAGGTGGAATTCATGCTGCAGCTACAGATAGTGTTGATTTGTGGAGTAAATTAGGCTTAACTCCTGGAAGTTTAACAGAAGAGCAAAAAAATCAAACGCATAAATTAACAATTCTTTATATGGAACGTGGCGCTGGAGAATCTAATTGTCAAATGGAATTTACTCTTCCAAATGCAAAAGTTGTTGATGTTATAGAAAAGCCAAAAGCTGATTTGAATCTTCAAAAGGTTGATGAAAACGGAAATGGATTAAGTGATGCAGTATTTAAGTTAGAAAATGATTCAACAAAAGAAGCAAGTAGAGTTAAATCAACTAGTGATGGAAATATTACTTTTAGTGGTTTAAAAGAAGGTACCTATACCTTAACAGAAGTAAGTGCTCCAGATGGCTATTTAGTTTCTGATGATACATGGAAAGTAAGAGTTACAGTTGATAGCAATAATAATGCAGTTGCAAAGCTCTACTTGGTTAAAGATGATCAAGAACAAGAAGTAGCACAAACAAATGGTAAATATAAAATTGAAAATAAAAAGGTTCAAGAAATTATTGAAAACTCTTTACAATATGACAAGACTGCAAAAGTAAAAGATTGGGATGAAAGAACATATGATATTAACATTACTGCTAAATCTTTATCTACAAGTTCAAGCGTAGTTCAAAAAGAAGCAGTAGCTGATATTATGATGGTTTTAGATATTTCAGGTAGTATGCTTTACAATGGGAATAGTAACAATCCTACAGATAATGGAGGATTTAGAACTGTTGGAAAATACTGTGATGTAAAAAATAGTTTAGATGTTAATAAAGTGTATTATTATAGTAATACATTAACAGATGTTTCATATAAGCATACTAATGGTAATTCATATACTTATAAAAATGCTAAATATCCAATGATTTATATAAATGATACATGGAAATATTATAACGGAAGTAGTTGGGTAAATATACCAGATAAGATTTCAGGTTATTATGGAAATAAAATGGATAACAACACAACAATTTATACATTGGATAGTGGATTAACTGGATTAAAAGAAGCATCTTCAGCATTTATTTCAGCAACAGCAGAATCCTCAGAAAATAGTAGAATTGGTGTTGCAACATTCAATGCTTATGGAAATAATTTAAGCAATCTAGTAAATGCAAGAGATAATAAAAATAGCTTAAAACAAACAATTGCAAGTATCTATGCAGCTGGTGGTACGTCTCCTCAAAAAGGCTTAAGTATAGCACAAACAAATTTAGCTAATTCTAAACGTACAGATGTTCCTCAATATGTTATTTTATTTACAGATGGGGCACCTTCTGAAGACACGGATAAAAATGATTCCAAAGAAATAGCAAGACAATTAAGAGAATCGGGTATAACGGTATATACAGTTGGATTAAAGTTGAATGATGAAACATCTAATTGGTTATCTGAAAATATTGCATCAACAAATTGTGCTTTTACAGCAGCAAATGTTGATGAATTAAAGGTAATCTTTGCTAAAATTCAACAAACAATATCACAAAATATTGATATTAAAAATGCTAATATTGTTGATGTAATTGATCCACGTTTCCAACTAGTAGGTAATGATGGAAATGTTATAACAGATGATGAACTTAAGCAAGGTGAAATAGAAATTACAGGAACTAATGGCAAAGTTGGTATGGCGTATTATGATGAAGTTAATAATACCCAAGCAATTAGATGGACTGACCAAACGATTCCAAATGTTAATACTGGTGAATGGAACACAACAATAACTGTTAAAGCACGTGACAAATATATAGGTGGTAATAACGTTCCAACTAACGTAAGTCCAGATTCAAAAATAACGACAGGTTTTGGTGAAGCTGTTTTACCTCAACCTAAAGTGAATGTAAAAGTTGATATTGCAACCACTAATGATGATATTTGGATCAATAGTGGTGAGACAGTTCCAGTTGATGATACTAATATTGGAAATAGTAAAGTCTTTGATATAGAAAATGTTGTTAATAGTAAAGGTAATATTGTATATAAGTACAATGAATCAACGAAAGAATTTGAAAAAATTACAAAAGGCGATTTAACTATACAATGGTATACTGATGATCAATGTACATCAGAAACTACGAAAGATAAGATTTCTAAAGTTAAACCAGATGGTAGAACGGATTTCTTCTTAAAAGTAGGATATGATGGTGGTAGTGCTACTGATGAAAGTAACACAAATACCAATGGAAATAAGGTTGGTAATAGTGAATCTAATATAGGATATGCTATTAACGATGGTAAAAATGGTAATGACAAAGAATGTGTTACTGATTTTGAAAATTGTAAAAAGAATAAATCTGAATATGGTATTTATAGAATACATGTGAAATATACTTTACCTGAAACAGGTGGAACAGGAATTTATTGGTATATGACAGGTGGTATGTTGCTTATGATGGTAGCAGCAGTTGCTATATATAGAAAAAGGTATTATGAGTATATGAACAAATAGTTTTCCTATTTATTCATAACTCTTATATATATAAAAAAAGAAAGGGAGATAGAATATGAAATTATTTAAAAAAGTTTCAGCAATGGTGGTTTCATTATTGATGGCACTAGCAATGGTAGTACCAGTAGCTGCCGCTAATCCAACAATTACAGTAAAAAACATTGCTACAGACGAAAATGTAACATTATCTTATTTAAAAGTTGTTAAACAAGATAAAACTACAAAAACAGGATGGGCTTTTGTTAGCGATGAAGTAACTAAAATTTTTAAAGAAGAGTATAAAAAAAATGATGCTCAAGCTATTTTAGCTTCATTAGCTAATAGTGCTGCTCATTCTAAAGCGTTAGCTAGATTAGGAAATTTAAATGGATTTACTAAATTTACAGATAACGCTGGAAGAAAAACTGAAGTAGATGGTGCAGGGTTATATGTTGTTAAAGTTGTAGATAACTCAAATAAATATACTTATAACGTTATGGCCGCTCCAATTAATTTTGAATATGCTAATAATCCAGCAACATTAAAAAATGCTGAATTAGCTGTAAAAAGATCTGAAACAAAATTAACTAAAACAGTTAACGATGCAGATGGTGCTGTACACAATGGTCAAACAGTAACTTATACAATCAATGTAAAAGTTCCTTCAATTGATCCAACTGCAACAAATAAGTTATTTAAAGTAACTGATGCATTAACAGGTGCAGAATACAAAAAAGATACAGTTGTTGTTAAATTAGGGGATAGTAAAATAAATATTGCTCCTACATTTGATGATGCAACTAATTCATTTGAATTAGATTTATCATCTTTCATTGATGATACAAACAGTAATGCTGGAAAAGATGTTACAATTACTTATGATGTATTAGTAACTTCTGAAAATGATAAAGTAAAAAATACTGCTAACGTAAGTCGTACAGGTTCAGAAAATTATTCAAGTGATTCTGTAGATTTATATGAAGGTGCAATTACTTTAACAAAAACAAATGATTATGAAAAAGAAAGTGATAAAAAATTATTAGCTGGTGCAGGCTTCAACGTATTAGATAAAGATGGAAATGTTCTTAAATTTGTCGATAAAGGTAATAATAATTACGTATTAGCTAAAGATCAAACAGTAACTACTGGTGTCGTAACTGAAGTTGTAACTGGTGCAAATGGTCAATTAGTAGTTAAAGGTTTAGATAAAGGTGAATATCAATTTAAAGAAGTTACTGCTCCTGATGGATATTCTATTAATGAAACTAATTCAAGTGCTACTTTAACAATTACTGGTGATAAAGCAACTGCAGAATTTACTGCTGATGCAGATATGAGAGATACAGAAGTAGGTGCTTTACCTGAAACTGGTGGTATTGGTACTACAATCTTTACAGTAGGTGGATGTGCAATTATGGTTGCAGCTGCTGCATTATTCTTTATGAATAAAAAGAAACATGAAAAATAAAATAATTATCAGAGGCTTTTAGCCTCTGATTCTTAAAATGATATAAGAATAAGGAGAGACCAGATGAAAAAGAAGTTAAGCAATATAGTTATAATCTTGATATTCGTTGCTGGTTTGTCCTTATTGGTATATCCATTTGTTGCCAATAAGTGGAATAGTTATAGACAAGATCGTTTAATCAGTAACTATGAAAAGATAGTAAGTCAGAAAAGTAATTCAATAGATTATGATGCAGAAATGAAAAAAGCCAAGGCATATAATGATGCTTTAGCACCACATATTTTGCCGGATTCATTTATTAAAGCAGAAAATCAAAAGTCAGAAGATAAGTCATATACTTCAGCTTTAAATCTTGCTGGGGATGGAATAATGGCTATTGTTGAAATTCCTAAAATAGATGTGAAGTTACCTATTTATCATACAACGAGTGAAGAAGTATTAAGTAAGGCTGCTGGACATTTGGAAGGAAGTTCTTTACCTGTAGGGGGTAAAGATACGCATGCAGTTATCTCTGCACATAGGGGGTTGCCAAGTGCAACATTGTTTACTGATTTGGATCAAGTTAAAAAGGGAGACCACTTTTTGGTCCATGTTTTGAAAAAAACGTTATGTTATGAAGTTGGTAGTATTGTTGAAACTGAACCTGATGATACATCAGCTTTGGCTGTTCAAGAGGGAAAAGATTTAGTTTCGTTGCTTACATGTACACCTTATGGTGTGAATACTCAACGTTTGATTGTAACAGGTCATCGTGTTTCTTATAACAAATCTGTTGTAAATAAGGAAAAGAAAAATGGTTTTACAAGTCTTCATACGAATTATTTGTTATGGGTTATTGTTGGTTTAGCTGTTACTGGTGGTTTTATCTTTATTTTATATAAAAAGGATAAAAAGATGAGATCTAAGGAGTAGTTATATGAAAAAGAGATTACCGAGTATTTTGGTTGGATTGTTATTCTTAGTTGGGTTGGGTATTATGATTTATCCCACTGTTTCTAATCAATGGAATACTTATCGACAAAATAAATTGATTAGTAATTATGAAAAAATAGTTGATGATATGTCTGATGAAGACTTTAGTCAAGAATGGCAAAATGCACAAGCATTTAATGAAACAATAAGTGGGAATAATGTTTTTGCTGATGTGTTTGGTGAAAAGCCCAAGGATAGTGAAAATAGTGAATATAATCGAGTTTTAAATATGAATAATGATGGAATCATGGGATATATTTCTATTCCTGAAATCAATATTAAATTAGCTATTTATCATGGGACAAGTGATGATGTTTTACAAACGGGTGTTGGTCATATTAATGGGTCTAAACTTCCTATTGGAGGTGAAAGTACACATTGTGTTTTAGCAGCGCATAGAGGTCTTCCTAGTGCAGAATTGTTTACTGATATTGATCAACTACAAACAGGTGATAAATTTTATTTGCATATTTTAGATAAGGTTTTAGCTTATGAAGTAGATCAAATTTTACCAATGGTTGATAAAGATGATCATCAAACTTTACAAAATGCTTTGTCTATTACTGAGGGTCAAGATTATGTTTCATTATTTACTTGTACACCTTATGGAGTGAATAGTCATCGTTTAATTGTAAGAGGACATCGTGTTGAATATAATGGTGAAGAAGATGTTAAACAATCTGTTGGAGATAGAATGTTAGAGTCTATTAAAAACTATTATATGTTGATTTTAGTTTTAGGTTTATCAATTACGATACTTGTTATTATTATAATGAGATATGTTTTTAATAAAAAGAAATAAGGGAGGATATGAGGATGAAAAAGAAATTTTGTAAGTTATCGGCTATCTTTATAGCGTTGATAATGATGTTTACGGTTGTTGTTTTACCAAATGTTGAAGCAGCATTACCTGTAGATGTTAATAAAAAATGTAGTTTAGAAATTTCAATTAGCTCTCATAGTTATGCTGAGGATTTATCGAAAAATGATGTTCAGGTGGATCTTTATAAGGTTGCTTCTATTAGCCAAGGTGGCAATTATACAGGTTTAGATGCATTTAAAGACATTGATTGGTCAACTGTTAAATATGATGCAACTCAATCAGCGAAGACTTGGAAACAAAGAGCAAGTGAAGCTTCTAAAGTCATTAAAGATGCGACTCCAGCTTATACAGCAACTTTAAAAGGCGGATATGTTAAGCTAACAAATTTACAAACAGGACTTTATTTAGTTGTTGTTAATGATATGAATAGTCAATATTATTCTTATAAGTTTACACCTTATTTAGTTTCTCTTCCAAATAATTATTATTATACAACTAAAAAGGATGATACATGGTATTATGATTTAGTTGGTTCGAAAGCTATTGGTATTAAAGCTGATCGAGAACTAAGAATGAGTTCTATTCAAATTACTAAAAAATTAACAAGTCAAAATACAACTTTAACAACAAATGCAACATTTGTTTATCAAGTTGATATTGAAACAATTGAAAATCAAAAAGAAACAAGATTTATTACTTTAAATTTTGATGAAGTAAAAGAGAAAACAATTAGAATTGCCGATATTCCAGCAGGTTCAAAAGTAACTGTTACGGAAGTTTATACAGGAGCTGGTTATGAAATTGTTGGTGATTCTAAAAAAGTTTTGGAATCATTAGTGGCAGATGAAGATAGTCAAGAGATTGCAACGGCAAGTTTTGAAAATAAAGCTTCTAATGAAATTCATGGTGGTTATGGAATTGTTAATAACTATAAATATTCAAAAGAAGATCAAGATTATACAGTTAAACAAAGTAAAGAAAATAAGACAGTTCAAGAGTAGGAGGATAGAGATATGAGAAAATTAAACAAAAAATTAGTATTATCTATTGTTGCTCTTGTGATGATTTCTACTTTAGGTATTGGTAAGGCTTTGGGATATTTTACGACTCATACGAATGCAACTGGTGGATATAAAATGGATTTAGGTTTTACAGATACGAAGATTGAGGAAGATGTTGATAAAGATGGGAAACATGTTGTGATTACTAATGTTGGTGATTATGATTGTTTTGTGAGAATTAAAGTTTTTGCAGCGGATAACCTTAAAATTAAATATAATTTAGGTAAAGATTGGCAAGAAAGTGATGATGGGTATATTTATTATAATAAAGTGCTTTCTTCTAAAGATAAAACAAGTGAATTAAATATTAAATATACACTACCTGAAGTAAATGATGATAATAAGGATAAAGATTATAATATCGTTGTTATTCAAGAATTTACACCGGTTGTTTATGATGATCAAGGAAACTTAATTGCTAATTGGCAACAAGTTTATGAAACAGAATAGGAGGTTATGGTAATGAAAAAAGTGAAATCGATTTTTATGAAACCTACAATCCTTCTTGGTATAGCTGCTGTTTTATTACTTGGAAGTGGTGTAGGAAGTGCACGTGCAGCACTCACATATTATAGTGATCAATATTCAGCTTCTATGGATATGTCTACAATTGGAGTTTCTTTAAAGGAGAATGGAAAGGTTGTTAGTTCAAAGACGTATGATGATCAAGGAGATGCAACAACTAATGGTGAAGGTAAACTTCTTCAAAATTTATTAAAAGATGATGAAAAGTTTGTTTTAGGAAAAACTTATGATGAAAAGTTAGCTGTAGAAAACAGTGGTAATATTGATACTTTTGTAAGAGTTGTTTTAACAAAGAGTTGGCAAGATAAAGAAGGAAAAAATGTTGATTTATCACCAGCATTGATTGAATTAGGATTTAATCAAGATGGATGGGTCATTAATGAGGCTCAATCAACAGATGAACGTGTTGTTTTATATTATACAAAGGTAGTTGAAAGTAAGAAAACAACACCGGATTTTATGAAAACTATTCGTATTAGTAATCAATTGTCAACAATGTATACGAAAGTAGAAGACGAAAAAACAATTAAATATCAGTATACTTATAATGGATATACATTTACATTAGATGCAGAAGTTGATGCAGTACAAACTCATAATGCGAAAGATGCTATTAAGAGTGCTTGGGGAATTGATGTGAATGTTAATGACGATGAAACTGAATTGAGTTTAGGATAGGAGGGTACAGATGATGAAAAAAAGAATTTTGTGCCTTGCTATGGCACTTATGATGATGGTTGGTACTTTTTCAACAGTTCAAGCTAAAGAATTAGTAGGAAAAGATCATTGGAAAGTTTCATTTGATGGTAGCCAAATGACAACTAATTTTGGTAAAGATCAAATGAATGATGAATTAAGTAATATTCAGCCTGGAGATTCAATGACTTTAAAAGTTAAAATCGAAAATAAAAATAGTCAATATACTGATTGGTATATGACAAATGAAATTATTAAGACATTGGAAGATGGATCAAAAGCAACTAATGGTGCTTATGAATATCGTCTAGCTTATGTAGATAGTCAAAATAATGAAACTTTAATTTATGACAGTTCTACTGTTGGAGGAGATAGTTCACAAGGGTTAAAAGAAATTAAAGGTCTTGATGATTATTTCTATTTAGGAAGATTGGCTAAAAATGATGTTGGGTATGTCACACTTACACTAAGTGTTGATGGAGAAACACAAGGGAATAGTTATCAAGCGACAATGGCACAATTGGAAATGAATTTCGCTGTAGAAAACGTCTCTAATCCAGCAGTAACTGTTAATAAAATAGAACATAAAAATGTTTATTCTACTGTTAAAACGGGAGATAGTACAAATATTTTATGGTATTGTGCGTTAGGTTTAGTAAGTGGTTTGTTACTCATTATCCTTGCAATTTTCTTTAAGAAAAAATCAAAAGATGAAAAGAAAGGAGAATAAATGATGAAGCGATTAAAAAAATTATTTATCATGATGATGTCTTTGACAGTTTTCCTTTCTCTTGCTTATACACAAGTCTGTGCATATGGATATAAAGTTACTTTATATACTGGTAATCAAGGAACAATTAATAGTCAAAATGAAATGAGTATAAATGTTTCTAAAGGACAAATGGTTTCTTTAGATCTATCACAAATAGAATTACCTCAAGATAGTAAATATTATGTTAAAGGTATTCGTTTGAGTGGACATGATAGTGTTGATAATTTGGATCCTGCAACTTTTGTAGTTAATGGTGATTTAGATTATGTTGTTGTTTATGGAGTAAAAGGTAATCAGGTTTCTTATACGATACGTTATGTAGATGAAAATGGTAAGCAATTATCTGAAGATACCGTTTTATATGGAAATGTAGGAGATAAACCGGTTGTAGCTTATAAATATATTGATAGTTATATACCTCAATCCTATGCTCTTACAAAAACACTTGTTGAAAATGAGAAAGAAAATGTCTTCACATTTACTTATAAACCAGGTGAAACGGGTGAAATAATAGAAAATACAAATATTGTTACAACAGTTATTTCAACAACACCTTCAACAAATGCAAATCAAGGTAATAATGGAACAGGAAATGCAACAGGTGTAACACAAAATAATGATGGGGATACGACAACAGCTGGAGATGAAGATGTTCCACAAGGTTTAGTTGATTTAGATGATGAAGATACACCAAAATCTAATATTTCAGTTAATAATGAAAAAAATAGTTCAACACCAATTTATGCAGGTATAGCAATCTCGCTTGCAGCAATTGTAGGAATTATTGTAGCATTTATGACAATTAGAAAGAAAAGAGTTTAATGTCACAAAAGAAAAAGAACCCAGTAGCTACAGTATGTAGCTTGCTGGGTACTATTTTATTAATTGTTTTAATATTAGGGTGTATACCATTAACTGTTCCTAAAGCATTTGGATATAATATTTATACTGTCATTAGTGGTAGTATGGAACCTGCAATTCCTGTAGGTAGTCTTGTTTATGTAAAGTATCAAGAACCTGAAACAATTCAAAAAAAAGATGTTATTGCATTTTATGGTGCTAAAGATGCTTCTTCTATAGTGACACATAGAGTTGTTACGAATAAAAAACTTTCTGGTGAATTTATTACAAAAGGAGATGCAAATCAAACAAAAGATATGAACCCTGTAAATTATAATAATTACATGGGTAAAGTTGTTTTATCAATTCCTGTCATTGGTGGTATTGCACAATCTTTGACAACAGGTAGTGGTAAAATTGCTTTATTTTGTTTAATAGCATTTATTCTATTATTAGAAATTTTAGGAAGTTTGTTACATAAAGTAGAATTTAAAAAATAGATGTTAGTTTCAGAAGTCCATTATCATGGGCTTTTTTTTGGACTATTCGTCCATTGAAAGGAGGAAAATAGAAAGATAAAATAATAAAAAAGAAATATTTGTGAATTAAATTTGAGACAAATGTGAAACAAATATGAGACGAATTATATTTAAACATATGATACAATTAAATCAAGAAAACTCCTTACATCAATATTAAAAAAAGATTTAAATAGCGATGATTACTAACTATAAAACACTCATGTAAGGAGGTAAAAAAATGAGCCAAATAAGAAATGCAAGTGATAGTACTTGTAAAAAGCTGTTTAGAGATGATGGATGTTTTGCTGATATCTGTAATTATGCATTTTTTCAAGGAAAACAGATCATTAAACCTGAAGAACTTGTTTCAAGAGAAAATGATGTTTCAACATTGATGGGTAAGGAACTCTTACCAATGGAAACAAAAAGATATCGAGATATCGTCAGAAAAGCAAGTATCAATGGAGACTATATGATCATTGGTGTAGAGCATCAAAGTACTTTGGATAAGAATATGATTATTCGTATACTCAATTATGATGCACAGCTTTATATCAATCAGGTAGAAAGTGGAAAAGAAGTACGACCAGTAGGAAGCTTTGTCTTTTATACGGGAGATAAGGAATGGACCTATCCAAAATCTTTAAAAGAAAGCTTAAAAATACCACCTGAGATGAAAGACTATATCAATGATTGGAAACTACCAGTCTTAGAGCTTCAAAAAATAGATTCTGGAATGCTTAAAAATCAACGATTAAAAGAAGTCGTAGAGATCAGTCAGAGTATGTTTAAAGGAGACTATGAAAAGTTAAGAACAAATCGAATGATCAGTGTAGAAAGTTTTAAGATGGCAGCTATCTTTACACACACAGACATTAAAGAAGAAGACTTACCAGAAGGAGATGAAATCAATATGTGTAAGGCAATGGATCAATTATTTCAAAGAATGAGAGATGAAGGAGAAGTATTGGGATTAGAGAAAGGAGAACTTATAGGACTTGAAAAAGGAAAACTAAATACTTTACGATTTACTTTAAAAGAACAACTTAAAGTGAAACTAGGAACTTTATCAAGTCCTTTAGAAGAAAGACTTACAGAAACATCGCTAGAAAAATTGAATGAACTTACATTAAATATCTTTAACATCAATAATGAAGAAGATGTTTTAAGAATCATTTGTTAATAAAAACCCATTTTCATTTTAGAAAATGGGCTCTAATTTTACAATTTCTTTTTTAACATTTCTTCATTTGTAGCGTAGTTCAATGCAGTTTCTTTTGTGATTTTTCCTTCTTTATAGAGATTGAGTAAGCTCATATCAGTTGAAATCATATCAGGTTTATTAGATGCATAAAGGATACCATCAATTTGAGGTATTTTATGATCTCTAATCATATTACGAATTGCAGGTGTAACTGTCATAATTTCAAAGACAGGAATCAGTTCTCCATTAATATCAGGAACGAGTTGTTGAGTAACAATGGCCTGTAATACCATTGAGAGTTGTACAGCAATTTGTCTTTGTTGGCTTGCTGGAAAAACATCAATAATACGATCTATTGTGTTAGCTGCACCAATTGTATGTAAGGTAGAAAAAACAAGATGACCGGTTTCTGCTGCTGTCATAGTTACATCTATTGTTTCATAATCTCGCATTTCTCCTAGTAAAATAACGTCAGGACTTTGTCGTAGTGAAGCACGTAATGCGACTACATAGCTTTTAGTATCAACTTTTACTTCTCTTTGACTTACAATGCTTTTTTGATGTCTATGTAAAAATTCAATAGGATCTTCTAGTGTAATAATATGTTTTTCTTGTGTTTTGTTAATTTCATTAATAATACAAGCAAGTGTTGTTGATTTACCACTTCCTGCAGGTCCAGTAATTAAGACAAGACCTTTAGACAATTTAGAAAAATCAATAATTTGTTGAGGAATACCTATAAGTTCAGGTTGTGGTAAATCGAAAGTGATGATTCTTACAACAGCAGATAAGGCACCTCTTTGCTTATAGGAACTTACACGAAAACGAGAAATTCCTGGTAATGCAAAGGAAAAATCATCATCACCTTTTTCTTCTAGAATATTAATATCTCTATTGCCAGCAAGTTCATATATTTCTTCTAGATATTTTTTTGTTTGAGGTGGCATAAGTTTTTCTTCATTTTCATGATGAATAGAACCATTTGCACGATAAGAGATAGGCAAACCAGCGACAATAAATATATCTGAAGCATGTGCTTCGACAGCTTTTTCTAATAAATTTACAATATTCATAATACTCTCCTATTCACTTCCTAAAAGAGGAAGTGTACTTTCATTTTTCCATTCTTTGGAAGTTACTTCTTGCCATTTAATAATTTTATATCTGTCTTGATCTTGGGTTAATTGAATTTCAACATCTAAATCTTGATATTGATCAATGTTTTCTTTAAATGAAATGTAAGTATTATTATCTTTTAAAGAAATTTCTATATTTTTAAGAGAAGATAAATCTTTATGGCTAATGATTGCTTGATCAATTTCTTTTAATTGTTTTTGTGCATGAGAATAAGCTAAATAATAATTTTCAGTTTTTAAAACAGCTTTATCTGTATATTTTTGATCTCTTAGAGAACTAGACAGAGAAAGTGTTGCAAAAACAATTAAACAAATAACAATAAAAACAACAAGTAATAAAGAAGTTCCCATATTAATAATTGGAAAAGATTTTTTATGATTCATGGTTATCCTCCTTTATATATTGATCACTTGTAATAGAATAAATCTTTTTGTGGTAATGATAGACTCTTACATGAATTGTTTCTATTGAATCTTTATCACTACAATAAATTTTAATAGAATAAGTTGAATTCTTTTTATGACAATCTTTCCAGTTTTTATCATAATAATGAATATATTCTTGATTAACTTGATAAATTGTAGGATCATTTAAAAATTCTTCTACATAGCCTGTTGCTAAATTCATAGAAATATTGATATCATTTGTTTCTTTAGATAAAGAATGGGCTTTAACGAAAAATTGAACACATATACTTGATGCTAAAGCAAAAAAAGCGATGGCAATTACTAATTCGAAAATAAAAATATGAGTTTGTCTATTAATATTTTTCATTTTAGACCTCCTTTATTTTGATTGGATTGCAACATTTGTATTAATTTCTTTATGATCTACAATACATGAAAAATGGTATAAATAAGGATTGATTTGTTGCATTTTTAAATGTGATACAGGCATTATTTTTTTACCATCATCTTTATCAAATTCAAGTTGATTAGAAATAAATAATTCTTTTAAATAACCCTTATCTTCATAAAGATAAGTTGTATATTTGCCTTGACTATAAGATGACTTTAATACCAAAACATCTTTTTGATCAATTTGTTGTAATGAAACACTGCCTATCAAATCATTTTGATGTATTTTTTGAGTAATATAGGATAGAGCAGTGCGTGTTTGATAATTACTTTGTTCTAATTGAACGGTCTTTCTATACGTATGAAAAGAAAGAATTAAAACAATAAAACAACTACTGATAAAAACAAAGAATAAAGCAATTGGAAAAATCATATCAATTACATGTTTATTTTTATTCATATGCTCCCTCCTTCCTGATGACAACGATATCAGGAGCAATATTTTCACCGAGCACTTGATAATCTACAAAAAAGATTTTCTTATTATAAGTTAAACCGTATTCTTTTTCTAAAACATTTAAACTTTCTGGATAGTGACCAACAAGAACATAATACTGACTAACGCATCTTTCAATTGCCGTTTCTAAATTGGTTTGTTGTTCATCTATAGATTGTTTAGACATAGATTGAACACCATAATTAAATAGACCAGCAACACTTAAAAAAATAATGACAGAAATAACAATATTTTTAAAAGGATGATTTCTTTTTTGATTTGTGAATCTCATAAAAAGTACCTCCCTATATATTTGACATAATTCCTAAAAGTGGCAACATGACAGATAATAAGATAACTCCAACAATAATAGAAAGGATAATAACAAGTGTTGGTTCTAAAATATTAATATACGAGCTTATTTTTTCATCAATTTCATCTTCTAATTGATTAGCAATATCATCCATAATAGAATCTACTTGACCGGCTTTTTCAGCAATATTCAACATTCTAGCTTGAACACCAGTAAAAATATGACTATCATGAAAAGATTTTGCTAGACTCGATCCTTCATCTAAAAGATTTTGGCAATCATTGATTTCTTTTTGAAAATGTTTGTCATAAATAAGTTCTTTGGATAGTTCGATACAACGATCAAAAGGGAGCCCACTTTTTAAAGAAAGAGACATTCCTCCAGCTAAACGACAAGCATATATTTTATGAAATAAATTTTTTATACCTTTAAAATGATAGAAAATAGTTTTAAATTTTTCTTTTCCTTTTTTATTGTGTAATAAATAAAAGATAAAACCAATTACAATTAATAAAATAATAATAAAAACAGCAGCATACTTAGATAAAGTATTTCCAAGTAAAAGAATTCCTTTAGATAATCCAGTCATCTCATGACCTAATTGTTGAAAAACTTGATTAAAAATAGGCATTACTTTTGTCATTAAAATAACAATAATGACAACCATCATCAAAATCATGATCATTGGATAAGTAATAGCATTCTTTATACTTTGTAAAATCATTTCTTCTCTTTGATAATGATGAGACAATGCATCCATAACTTCATCATTTCTTCCAGTTTCTTCACCGATTTCTAGCATCTGGATCATATAATCAGGAAAAACAGATGTTTTCTTTAAAGATATAGCAAGTGAAGATGTCATTGTTAAATCTTCATAGATTTTTTCTAAAAGTTGTTTTTCATTTTCATTTTGACTATCTTCTATCATCATAGAAATACCTTCTATTGGTGAAATACCAGCTTTTAAAATCATAGACATTTGTTTACAAAAGCTAGATAATTCTAAATTTGTAAGTACTTCATTCTTTTTATTCATAAATATCATCCCCTCTAATATGTATATTTTACTATATATTTACTACCATCACCGATATATTTTTTTACATCTTTACTTTTATTATTCGCTCCTAAAGTTGGGTCTAATAAAGACCAGTCTTTGCCATCAAATTCAATAATATTGTCTATCCAACCAGTTTCATCTACATAACAACTGATCCAGGCATGATATACTTCACCAACATAACCTACTTCGAGTTTTGTAGGAATTCCTTGAGATCTAAGCATCGCACAAGTTAAAGAGGCATAGTCGAAACAAATACCTGTTTTATCATTTAATGTTTGATCAGGATCAGGGACATAACCATATTGTACATTATTTGCTTTTTCTTTATCATATTTTATATTTTTAATAATGTAATTATAAACATTTGAAACAACATCTAAAGATGAATAGCATTTTTTAGCGAGTTGTTGTGCTTTTTTGACACAAAGAGAATCTTTATTAAATGAAATATAATAATTAGAATAAAGAAATGGTAGATACTCGTTTTCTAAAGAGACATCTATTTGTTGTGTAAAACAAGTTGCATAGAGATTTTTAGTCAGATCAACGGATTCTAAAACAGTTATTTTATAAGTACCATTTCCTCCTGGTAAAGGATATGTAACAAATTGATTTAAATACGTAACAGGATATGTATAATTATTTTGATCAGGAGAGGTTACTTGTATTTTAACTTTTTCATTATGTCCACTATAATTAACCATAATATATCCTGAAGATGTATGTGACACATCAACACTTACGTTATTTTCTTGATAAGTAACTTGATAGTCGGTAGAAGGTAAATATAATTGTGGAGATGAATCACGTAATTTTTTTGATTCCTTTTTTGAATCATTGTTTGAACAGCCGGTAATACAAAAAAGACATGTAATTGTAGAAATAAAAAAAATAAATAATTTTTTTATTTTCATAAAATGCCCCCTTTGCTTATTCATCATTTATTATATCATATTCAAAGGAAGTTTGTCATAAATAGAAAGCTGATGTACAATAATAAAGAAATGAGGTGATCATCATCGCAAATTCAGGTAAAAGATGTTTATGTAGATGTATAAAGTCAATGAACATCATTATTGGAAAAGAAGAAAATACTTTATTTGAAAAAGGAGCAATCTATGATTGTGTTATTAAAGGAGAAATAAATGAACAACTTTATTATAAAGTATATGGTGATGAGTTTACTTTATCTTGTACAGAAAAAGAATTCCATCAAAATTTTTTGATTATCAAACATAAAAAGACGAATGAAGGAAAGTAGAAATTTTGAATTTTATAAGAAGTATGATAAAATAAGTTGCATAAAAAGGAGTAAAGAATATGGAACGTGTATATTATATTGATCATGTAAGTAATGATGATATTAATGCTTTATCTTTAAAGTTAAATAGTATGCAAGAAGTGTCACATATTAAAATAAATAAGGATTCTATTTCGTTTAATTGTGCACGACCAGATAATATACAAAACTATTTAGATGAATCAAAGATGGATTATGTACTTCAAGAAATGGTCAATCGAAAGAAAAGAGAGTATGTTTCTAATCAAGCAAAAGTAGAAAAAATCTTCATGTTTACGAATTTGGAAAATGAAGAAGATGCACACGAAATACAAAACATTCTTTCTAAATATAGTGTTTATGAAAATGTTCAATTAGATTTTCAAAACAAACTTTTAACATTAACAACTTCAGCAAAAGCATTACCTCGTATTTCACGTATTGTTGAAAATATTAATCCTGAAATACAAGTAGAACAATGGAAAAAGCCCTTTAAATCACAAGATTTATTTAATGAAAAATATGTACAAAAGTATGCAAGAATTGCTTTATTATGTGTAGGTATTGCACTTGGATTGGTTACTTTTGGAGATACTTCATTTTTAACTTATGTAGGATGGATGATAGCTTTACTTATTTGTAATGAAAAAGTACTTGTTGAAGCTAAAAGAGATTTACAGTTAAAAAATTATTTATCAGAAAATAATATCTTTTTATTAGCTTGTTTTATGGGATGGATCTATGGAGCATTTATTGAAGCGTTGGTTGTTTCTATCATGTATCAAGCTGGTAAACAATTGATTATGCAAGTAACACAATGGTCTATGGAAAAAATCGATGATTTAGTAGCGCATCAAAACTTAGGAAGAAGATTACGTAAAGGAAAAGAAGAAATGATTCCTTTAGGTGACTTTGATATTGGAGATGTTATCGTTGTCAATGAGGGTGAAACCATTCCTTTAGGTGGTAAAATTATTAAGGGAAATGCTAAATTGGATGTTTATGCCATTGATGGTAGTGATGTATGTATTAAATCTAAAATTGGAAATGAAGTTTATAGTGGAACTGTTGTTACAGAAGGATATTTACATGTAAAAACAACAGCTTTATATGAAGATTCAGCAATGTCTAAAGTTTTAGATATTGCGATGAATGCACCAATGTCTTCATCACATACAGAAAAAATTATTTTTAAAGTTTCTGATGTTTATTCTAAAGCTTTAATTATTGTTGGTTTAGTATGCTGTGTTGTTTTACCATTAATAAATTTAACAGATAATTTAAAATATATGTATTTAGGAATTATTATGTTGACTGTTTCTGGAAGTTTTGCCTATGTTCAAGGAGCATCCTTTACTTTACTTGCGGGAATAGCTAAAGCATTCTCTAAAAAAATTGCGATTAAAGAAAATAGCGGGTTGGATGATTTAAATACATGTACAACAATTATCTATGATCGTTTTGATGGTATTGAAACAACAGAAGAAGAAATGGATCTTTTTGAAAAAATCAAAGGATTACATAAATCATTGATTATTTTTAATGACGGACCGGTTGATTTAGAAAATGATGAATATACAATTTATAACAATTATAGTGTTGAACAAAAATTAAAAGTTATGGATAAAACACTTGTTGCTGGACCTGTTGCTTATATTGGAGATTGTGATAAAGATATTGCTTTACTTCAAAAGGCTTCTGTTGCCATTTCTCGTGGTGGTGTGCATAATGAAAAAGTACAACGTAATAGTGATATTATGTTGACGGATTCTAATTTTGATACAATTATTGATTTATTAAAAATAGCTAGAAAACAAAAGAGTATTAATATTGGAAATACTTTTATTGGGATTGTGATTAGCTTGCTTGTTGTATTATTAGCAGTTATTTCATTTATTTCTTGGTGGGTAGCTTGTTTAATTTATATTTTAGAATCAATACTTGTTTTATTGAATTCACAAAATATTGTAAGAATGTAAAATGCAAAGATTTCTTTGCATTTTTTTAGGAGAAAAAAATGAAAGTAAAAAAAGAAATGTTATTAATGGATTATCTATTATTATCTTATAATCGCAAAAATGCTAAAAACTTATTAAAATATAAACAAGTTTATGTAAATAACCAACAAATTAGTCAGTTTGATTATTTATTACATGAAAATGACCAAGTAGAAATCAAAAAAGAAAATACATCTTCATTAGAGATTTTATATGAAGATCAAGAATTTGTTGTAATCAATAAACCTTCTGGTTTATTAAGCATGTCAGATGGTAAAGAAAAAGAAAAAACAGCTTATCATTATGTAAGTGAATATTTAAAAAAACAAGACAGAAAACAAAAAGTATTTATTGTTCATCGTTTAGATCGAGAAACATCTGGTGTTTTAATGTTTTGTAAAAATGAAAAAATAAGAGATTTATTACAAAAAGATTGGAATAAAATCGTTTATTTAAGAGGCTATATGGCTTTAGTAGAAGGTAAAGGCTTAAAAAATGGAACATTAAAAAACTATTTGGCAGAAAGTAAAAGTCAACAAGTTTATGTTACAAGTAAAGAAAAAGGGAAACTTGCGATTACGCATTATAAAGCTATTAAAGAAATGAAAAACCAAACCCTTTTAGAAATACAATTAGATACAGGTAGAAAAAATCAAATCAGAGTTCAATTATCAAATATTCATCATCCAATTGTTGGCGATAAAAAATATGGAGCAACAACGAATCCACTGAGAAGGCTTGGATTACATGCACATGCATTTGGTTTTATTCATCCTGTTACTAAAAAGAAATATGAATTTAAGGTGGATTGTCCAAAAGGATTTTATGGTAAAAAATAAGAGGTGAAGAAAATGGAATCTATGATTGAGTTTGTACATCAAAGGATAAAAAAACATAAATATCAAAACGGGATTGATTTTACGATGGGAAATGGTCATGATACACTGTTTTTAAGTGATTATTGTCATCATGTTTATAGTTATGATATTCAATCATTAGCGTTAAATAATACAAAAGAATTAGTAAAGAGAAAAAAGAATATTACTTTATTTTTAAAAAGTCATGAATATTTTGATGAAGATGTTCGAGATTTTGAGGTTGGAATTTTTAATCTAGGTTATTTACCAGGTGGCAATCATGAATGTGTAACACAGTATGAAATAACCTTAAAAACAATAAAAAAAGCTTTGAAACATTTAGTCAAAGGTGGATGTTTGTATGTGGTTGTTTATATTGGACATGATCAAGGGAAAGAAAGTACAAATTTGGATGCATATTTTCGTACTTTAGATCATAAACTATATAATGTAGCAAAGTTTGAGATGATGAATAAAAACAATTCGCCATATGTTGTTATTATTGAAAAAAGGTAAATCAAATCAGTAAAAACGTGCTATAATAAATATATAGAAAAGGGGAGATTATTATGGCAAAAAAAGTGAATATTGAAATTACAAATCCTGTAGGTCTTTATGCTTCTCCAGCTACTGAATTAGTGGATGCGGTTAAACTTTATAAAAGTCATGTGACGCTCAATTATAATGAAAAATCAGTAAATATGAAGTCTTTAATGGGTGTTTTGTCTCTTGGAATTCCTCATAAGGCAAAAATTGAAATTGTTGTAGAAGGTGAAGATGAAGGTACAGCAATGGATATGATTGTTGAAAAAATCAAATCACTTGAAATTGGAACGATCCAATAATAAAAATACGCAAAAGCGTATTTTTATTTTATCTTTTTAATATCCATATCTTTAGGTAAAACAAGACTTAGAATAATTGAAGCAACAAAAACAACAGCAACGCAATTTCCAGCAAAAACATCTTGAATGATTTGTGGAAAAATATGCCCAATATTAGCTTCTGTTCCTGAAGTAAATCCAATTCCAACAGTTAATGATAAAGCAACAATTGTTACATTTCTTTGATTAAATCCAGCTTTAGAAATCATTTCAATTCCAATTGTAAGAATAAGTATCAAACATCATAATTGTACAACCACCTAAAACAGATTCAGGCAATGATGAAAAGAAATTACCAATAGGTGGAAGTAAACCAGCTAAGATCATACAAATAGTTCCTGTAGCAATCGTAAAACGATTGACGAATTTTGTCATATTGATTGAACCAACATTTTGACTAAAAGAAGTAATCGGTGGACAACCAAATAATGATGAAATAGAACTACAAAAACCATCACAAGCTAAAGAACCAGAAATTTCTTCTTCTGTAACTTCACGGTTTAATCCTGAGTTTACAAGGGCTGAGTATCACCAATCGTTTCAGCTGCTGAAACTAAGAAAATAACGACGACAGCGATAATCGTGCCAAGATCAAACTTTATTTTAAAAGGAAATAGATGAGGTAAAGCAATCAATCCACCATTAAAAATAACAGATAAATCTACTTTTCCCATAAAAATAGCAAGAATATAGCCAACAATTAAACCAAATAAAACAGATAATTGTTTCCAATATGATTTTGCGAAAATATTAAATAATAAACAAGCTGCTAAAGTGATAATCCCTAAAAGTAAATTTTTAGCAGAGCCAAAACTTTCACTGTAACCTCCACCAAAAGAACGTGTTCCAACAGAAAAAAGTGAAAAACCGATGGACGTAACAACAGATGCAGCAACGATTGGTGTAATAATTTTTTTCCAATAACGTGCAAGTAGTCCTAAGCAACCTTCAATTAGTCCACCTATTAAAACTGCACCCATGGCACTTGCATAACCATAAGTAGCACCTACATAGGTTAAGATAGCTACAAAAGTAAAGCAGACACCCATAACAATAGGTAAACGTGAACCGATTTTCCAAATAGGATATAATTGAATCGAAGTTGCAATTCCTGCAATAAACATTGCTAAGATATGCTGCAATCCAAAAGGAATTGCTTTTAAAATTGGAACTTTACCATCTAATTTGTAAAGATTTTCCATACTTGTGTTGTTTTTTTTTATAATTTCCCCCTTATTAATAAAAGGTAGTGAATTCTAATATGTCTTTATAAGAAAAATGATAATTTTCAAAAAAAGAGAACGTTTTTTTTAGAAATTTGAAGGAGATAAAAAAGTGTGGTATAGTGTAAAAGAAATAAAGAGTGAAGGGGAATGAAGTTTATGGAAAACTTTATAAAGTTAATGTTGGCATTTGGTATTGGGCTTTTATTAGTTTTACTTGCAATGCCTAAAGTCATCCCATTTCTACATAAAATGAAATTTGGACAAGTAGAAAGAGAAGAGGGATTAGAATCACATAAGAAAAAAGGTGGAACACCTACAATGGGTGGTGTTGTTTTTGTTTTAGCGGCAGTGATTGCGGCGTTTGTTGTAAATTATAAAAATATAACAAATCCTAATTTGATTTTAATTACAATTGTTTTAGTAGGTTATAGTTTAATTGGATTTATTGATGATGCTTTAATTATTTTAAAACATCAAAATGAAGGATTGAAAGCATGGCAAAAATTCTTGATGCAAGCTATTTTGGCAGTAGGATGTTATTTGTATCTAGAAAATTTTGTACCTGGTTTTACAACAGAAGTGACTATTCCAATTGTGAAAGTAAATATTGATTTTGGTTGGTTCTATGCTGTTTTAGTATTTATTATGTTTACCGGTGAAAGTAATGGTGTTAATTTATCTGATGGTTTGGATGGTCTTGCGACAGGTCTTTCAATGGTTGCAATTGCACCATTTATCATCTATGCTATTATGATTAAAGATTATACGATTGCAAGTTATGCTACAGCAATGGTTGGAGCATTACTTGGATTTATGTATTTTAATTATCATCCGGCACGTATTTTTATGGGAGATGTTGGTTCTCTTGGACTTGGTGGATTTTTAGCTATTTTAGCAATCCTAACAAAACAAGAATTATTGTTAATTGTTGTTGGTGGTGTCTTCTTAATGGAAACTTTATCAGTAATTATTCAAGTTGTTTCTTTTAAAACAAGAGGAAAACGTGTCTTTAAAATGGCACCAATTCATCATCATTTTGAAATGTTAGGTTGGTCTGAACAACAAGTAACGATTTCATTTTGGTTTATTGGATTTATTTGTGGTATTATCGCTATTGTGATAGGAGTTATGTAAAATGTTAACAGGGAAAAAGGTTTTAGTGATTGGTCTTGCTAGAAGTGGTAAGGCAGCAGTCAAGTTATTACAAAAGTTAAATGCAACAATTACAATCAATGAAGGAAAAGAATTAGAAAAGATTGAAGGATATCAAGAATACTTGGATGCAGGTATTGAAATTATTGCTGGTGGACATCCAGATGAACTTTTTGAAAGAGACTTTGATTTTGTTGTTAAAAATCCAGGAATTAATTATCATAAACCTTTTATTTTAAGATTAAAGGAAAGAGGTATTCCTGTTTATACAGAAATTGAATTGGCTTATCAAGTAGCTAAAAAACAACATTATATTGCTGTTACAGGTACAAATGGTAAAACAACAACTGTTACTTTGATTTATGAAATATTAAAAGCACAATATGAACATGTTCATTTTGCAGGTAATATTGGTAAACCTTTATGTGATGTTGTTTTAGAAAATAATTTATTAGAAGAAGAAAATCATTATATTGTTATTGAAATGTCTAATTTCCAATTACTAGATATTGATAAATTTAGACCAGAAATTTCAACTGTTATTAATTTAACACCTGATCATTTAGATTATATGGCTTCATTAGATGAATATTATGCTTCTAAGATGCGTATTTATGAAAATTGTGAAAGTGATGATGAAGTTTTTGTTAATAATATTGATGATGAAACTTTACAAGAATATTTACAAAGATATCATGTTTATTGTTGTGTTTTAACACAATCTTTAAATAAACCAGCTGATTGTAGCATTATTGATCAAGCGATTTATTTTAGAGGGGAACATATTATTGATTTAAAGGATATTAAGATTGTAGGAGATCATAATGTCCAAAATATTATGATTGCGACTACTATTTGTTTAGTTGCTGGAGTAAATCCTCAAGTGATTAAAGATGTTGTGAGTCATTTTAAAGGGGTTGAACATCGTATTGAATTCGTTAGAGAATATAATGGTGTTAGAGTTTATAATGATTCAAAAGCAACAAATACAGATGCAAGTATTATTGCTTTAAAAGCTTTTAAACAACCGGTTATTCTATTAATGGGTGGTTTTGATAAAGGATTAGACTTACAAGAAATGTCTACTTATAATTCATGTATTAAAAAGCTCGTGACTTTTGGAGCGGCAGGTAAACGTTTTAAAGAAGATATGCATCATCAAGATGCTTATTATGAAGAAACTTTAAAAGATGCTGTTAATAAAGCATTTGAAATAAGTGAACCAGGAGATATCATCTTACTTTCTCCATCAACAAGTTCATTTGATGAATTCAAGGGTTATGAAGAAAGAGGAAGAATTTTCAAACAATATGTAAATGAAAAATAAGAGAGTACAAAGCATACTCTCTTTTTTTAATATTGATGTAAGGAGCTTTCTTGATTTAATTGCATCATATGTTTAAAGATAATTCGTCTCATATTTGTTTCACATTTAATTCACAAATATTTCTTTTTTATTATTTTATTTTTCTCTTTTCCTTCTTTCAATGGACAAATAGTCCAATAAAAGAAGTCCCTTAGGACTTCTTGAAATACCTTTATCAAGTTTTACTTTTTTAACAATCTTTCTACTAAATCATCATTCACGATTTCATATCCATCAAAATGATAATCATACAATCCTTGACCTTGAGTAATAGAACGTAAATCAATCGCAAATTCTAATATTTCTACTTGAGGAATACGACAAACAAGTTTGATTAAACCATCATCTAAACTATCAGTTTCAAGGACTTTACCACGTTTTTTATTAACATGTGACATCAAATCACCTAAATATTCTTCATCAATATAAATGTTTAAAATGACATAAGGTTCTAATAAACATGGATCAAGATGTTTCATCGCTTCTTTAAAACACATCATAGTTGCTGTTTTAAAAGCTTGTTCACTTGAATCTACACTATGATAAGAACCATCTAATAAAGTAGCTTGTATACCTAAAACAGGATAATGACCAATAACTCCTTCTTTAACACTTTCAATCAATCCTTTTTCAACAGCAGGGAAATAAGCTTTTGGGACAGCCCCACCAAATACTTTTTCTTTAAATGTATAAGATTGACTATAATCTTTTGTTGGTTCAAAAAGAATTTCTACTTCACCATATTGACCATGACCACCTGATTGTTTTTTAAACTTTGTACGTTGAGTATAACTTTTACGAATTGTTTCACGATAAGAAACTTTCATATTACTTAATTTAACATCAATTTTAAATTTAGATTTTAATTTAGCAACAACACTTTCTAAATGAATATCTCCAATACCATAAATACATTGTTGTTTTGTTTCATGATTATTTTCAAATTTTAGAGTTTGGTCTTCTTCTAATAATCTTGTAATACCACTAGCAATCTTTTCTTCATTTGCTTTACCAATAGGTTGAATAGCTTTACCATAATATGGTTTAGAAAAATGAATAGGTTGGTATTTCATACGATAATCTAATGTACATAAAGTATCATTTGTTGAAGAATGAGAAAGCTTTGTCATACATCCAATATCACCAGCACATAATTCATCAACTTCAATAAGTTCTTTTCCTCTTTTTATGTAAAGTTTATTCACTTTTTCAACTTCATTTTTATTGACATTTAATAAAGACATTCCTGTTTGAATACGACCTGTACAAACTTTAAAAAGTGATTCTCTTCCTACAAAAGGATCAACAATTGTTTTAAAAATGAATAAAGAAGGTGGTAGACTTTCGTTAAAACCGATGATATCTTCTTCATGTGTATCAATATTTTCTACAATGATAGAATTACATGTATCACCTGCAGCAGGGAAGAAAGCAACCATTGAATTTAATAAAATTTGAATACCAATATTACTTGTTCCACATAAAACAGGAATCAATGTTTGATTCATAACTCCTTGACGTAAAGCCCATGAAATTTCTTCTTTAGTAAAAGGTTCTTCATTTAGAAATTTTTCTAATAAATCATCATTTGTATTAGCGACAGCTTCATCAATCATTTCTTTGATAGGCATAACTTCATCCATCATATCTTCAGGAATAGGGAAAGGTTCTGTATGTTCTCCTTTAAAAATACGACCTTCCATTTTAGCTACGTTAATATAACCTATCATTTTATCATGATCCATGATAGGAACTTGAATTGGTGCAATTCCTTTACCATAGGCTTTTTTCAATTGATTTAATTTTTCTTTATAATTGGCATCTGGATTATCTAAGCCATTAATATAAATAATTTTAGCTTTATCTTTTGCTCTAAACATGGCTTGCTTTGTACCAATACTGATATCCTTATAAGAAGGAACAACAATGACAGCTGATTCTGCAACGTGTAAAGCAGCTTCTACTTCTCCTACATAATCAAAATTACCAGGAGTATCTAATAAATTAATTTTACAATAATCCCATTCTAAGGGAATAAGTGATAAATTAATTGAAGATTGACGTTTAATTTCTTCAACGTCATAGTCAGAAATAGTTGTTCCTTGACTAATAGTTCCTATTTGTTGAGAAATTCCTGCACGTTTTGCCATGGCTTCAATAACGCTTGTTTTTCCTGAACCAAGATGTCCTAAAACAGCTACATTTCCAATATTATTTGAGTGATATAAATTCATAGACATTCCCCTTTCTTATATAACTATTTATATTATACAATGATTTCTTTATATAAGAAAGCGGTTACAACAAAAAAGAATAACCTTAGTTATTCTCTAAAATATCTTGTATTGTTTTTTGATTTCCTTTGATTTGCCCTTGAACCATATTTGCTTTACCGCCGCCTTTGATTTCAAAGTGACCTTTTAACTTATTTAAAAGCTCTCTAGAGTCATTGTTACTTGCAATTATAAAACGATAATTTTCATCTTTTCCTACAAAAATAGCTACATAATTAGAACACAATGGAAATAATTGATTTAAATAATATTGTTGTAAAGAACGATCTAGATTATTAGTAAAAATTAAATAATGATCTTGCTGAGGTAATGATTGTACTTGTTGATCAATTATTTGTTTTTTTAAGCTTGAAAGTTCTTGTTTTAATTGATTGTTTTCGTTTAAAAGTTGATCAATACCTTTTACAAGGTCATCAGGTGGTAATGAAAGCTTTTGAGAAATATTTATTGCTTGTATGTGCTTAGCTTGATAATTTACAAAAGCACGATGGCCGCATACAAAATAGAGACGAATTCCATTTTTATGTTTCATGGCTTTTAATATTTTAATCATGCCAATTTCACTTGTTGAACGTACATGAGGGGCACAACAAGCGCAACAATCTACACCTTCGATTTCTACCAAACGAATTGCTTCATTGATTTCTTTTTTGCTTCGATAATCGTAAAGATCAGCATCCTCTGGATAGAAACAATGAATGACTTTGTTATTTAAAATCACTTCATTGGCCTTAGCTTCTAATATTTGTAACTGTTGTTCATTTAAAAAGCCGTTATAATCCGTTGTAATTTCACGGTCACTTAAATGAAAACCACTATTATCAAAACCAAACATGCTTTTTACAAGTCCTGATAAAACATGTTCACCACTATGATTTTGCATATTATTATAACGATAATTGAAATCAATCTTTCCTTTAACACTTCCTGAAAGAGGAGCATTGGTATAATGATGAATTTCTTGATTGATGATTTGTACATCAATGACTTCAACATCATTTAAAGTACCATGATCACAAGTTTGACCACCTTCTTCAGGAAAAAATAAAGTTTGATCTAATACAATATCATAATCATTTTCTCTTTTTGTACATGTTATGACTTGAGCTTCAAAAATTGTCTGATAAGCATCTTTGTCATAAAGTTTAATTGTCATATTATCACATCCATTCTTTCAAATCATACCATATTTAAATAGATTTGATAATATTATACATAATACCGATTTCAATCAAAGTAACAAGTAAAGAAGTCCCTCCATAAGACATTAAAGGTAAAGTTACACCTGTAACAGGAAATAATCCAACAACGACCCCTAAGTTAATGATAGTTTGTATTCCAATCATGGAAGTCATACCGATCATTAAAAAACTTCCAAAGAGATCGTCTACTTTTTTTGCATAATTGAAACAAGTAATAAATAAGTAAGCATATAAAAGAATTAATAAAATCCCTCCTATAAAACCGAATTCTTCTAAATAAATAGCAAAAATAAAGTCTGTTTGTGGTTCCGGTAAATAAAAATGTTTTTGAATGCTTTGATCAAAACCACTTCCTAAAATTCCTCCAGGACCAATAGCATAGAGTGATTGAATCATTTGAAATCCTGATCCTAATGGATCTTGAAAAGGATCTAAAAAAGCAAAAATTCTTTTCATTCGATAAGGGGCAGAAATAATCATTAAAATAATCATTAAAATTCCAGATAGTCCTAAAAAAATAATATATCGAAACGGGAAAGGGGTAATAATAATCATTAAAAGAATACTGCAACACATGACAAAGCCACTTCCAAAATCAGGTTGTAACATAATAAGAAAAAAGCCGATTCCCATAACAATAAGTGGTTTTAAACAATAACGTAGTTTTTTCATTTGGTGATAATGATGGCTGATATAGTCACTGACATAAATAATAAGCGCTATTTTATAGATTTCAGAAGGCTGTAAGGCAAAAAGTCCTAAATTAAACCAACTTCTTGAACCACCTCTGACAATACCTACTCCAGGAATGAGTACTAGAACTAAAAGAATTGTAGCAAGAATAATAATTTTAAGACTATGTTTTTGATAGAGGTGATAATCTATTTTAGAAAAGAAAAAAAGTAAAAGAAGACCGACTATTACAAAAATAGCTTGTCTTTTAAAATAATAGAAGCTGTCATTTTCTTTATATTGCGCCCATATATGTGAAGAACTATAGACCATTAATAAACCGATAGATAGAATAATAAATACAATAAGAAGTATTTTTCTTTTTTTCATAGTTACCACCGTTTTATTATATGTAAACTAATTTAAATTATTTTATAAAAAGTATATTTTTGATATATAATAAAGGCGAGAGGAATGTGATGTTTATGAAATTATTCTTAGTAGAAGATGCTACGATTTATATGATTTTATTACAAAAATTATTAGAAAATGACTTTCAAATCACATTATCAAAAAATATAGCTGACGCTAAAAAAATAATTGAAGATGAAGATTATCAATTTGATGTTATGTTGATTGATTTAATTACGCCAGGGACAATGGATTTGATTAGACAAATAAAAAAGAATAAAAGATTGTCACAAGTTCCTATCGTTGCTTTAACAGCAAGTGATAATCCTAAAGATTTAATACAAGCTTTTGATTATGGTATCTATGATTGTATTCAAAAGCCTATTTATGAAGAAGTAGTTTTACAAAGAGTAAAAAATGCAGCAAGTAATTATTTAAGATTGAAAGAATTAAAGAAATTACGAGAATCTTTAATGAATAATCAACAAATTGATGATTTAACAAAGATATATAAATTTGATACTGCTAAATGGCTTATTGATGAAAAATTAGATGAAAATAAAACAGGTCAAAAAATTTTGTTTGTATTTAAGCTAAAGGGTTTAGAAGAAGTGTACAAACAAGAAGGAAGTCATCGAGGAGATAAATTAGTAAAAGAAATGAGTGATTTCATTTCCATGAATTTTAAAAATATAGATATATTAGGGCGTGTTGATCAAGATGAATTTGTATGTTTTGTTAATCATATGATGTCTAAGGAACTTGCTTATGTAAGAAAAGAAGAACTTCTAAGAATGTTTTCACAAAAGAAATTATCTGATATTTCTGAAAATATGGATTTACAAATAGGATATTGTAGAACTTGTGAAACTGTAAATTATGAAAAAATGTATCAAGCAGCTAAAAAGATGTTAACGAAATAAGAAAATTATTTCGTTTTTTTAATTTTTTAAAAGAAAAAATGATTTTTGTTGTCTATATAAATAATGGAGGGAGGAACAATGGAAACAAAAATCAAACCTAAAAGAATTACCGATTTTAAAAATGACCTTGTCTTTAAATTCATGTTGAGTGATCTCAATGATTCTCGCTGTTATTATTTACTTAAAGTCATTATTGAAGGAATTACGGGTATTAAATGTCAGGAACTCTTTGTCTTAAATAGTGAAGTCAATCCTGAACATCTAAGTGATAAAGATATGGTCTTAGATGTCAGAGTGAAAACAGATGAAGGAAAATTAATCGACATTGAAATGCAAAACAGTGCTCTTACTAAAGAAGTTCATTATCGTTTTCAAATCTATGGAGCTAGAATGATGGATCATCAAGTCAATCGAGGAGATATCTTATACAGTGAAAATGTCCATGAAGTCTATACCATTCTTTTTGTCAATGATATTGATAGAGACAATCTTCTCTTGATTGATACTTATATGCCACGTAATCAACTAAACCATGTCAGAAAGCATAATCTGCTGACTCATCACAATATCTATCTTCCATTTATTGATGCTGTTGTAAGAGAAAAAGGGCTTAAGAATCTAAGCAAGATAGAATTAGCTATTTATACTTTATATCATGGGATAACAGATGATATAATAGCTTTAAACAGTGAGGTGGTTACCATGATGAAAGAAAAGATGGATCAGTTCAATGAAGATGAAGAACTTGTTTTAGCAGCGAGTAAAAGACAGCTTGTCAAGATACAACATCATCAAGAAAAGATAAGAATACGACAAGAAGGAAAAGAAGAAGGAGAACTTCTTAAAGCCAAAGAAAATACATTGATGCTTTTTAAAAGTAAATATCCTCAAGAAGATATTTTAATGTTAGAAAATTTAACATTGTCACAATATAACGAGATTTTTAAAGCATTAATAGAAAACAAAAATTTACAAATAATTAAAGAAATGATTAAATGATACAAAAACGGATATCTCATGAGATATCCGCTATTTTTATTTATGAATACCAGGTCCAGCTTTAACAACAGTACTAGGTAAATCATATTTTTTAAAGTTTTCTTGGAACATTTTTGTAAGCTTTTTAGCTGTTTTATCATATTCGCGTTTGTTTGACCAAGTATTTTTAGGGTTCAACATTTCTGCTGGAACACCTGGACAACTTCTTGGGATTTTTAGATTAAAGAATGGTTCTTTGACATATTCCACAAAATCTAAGTCACCATTTAAAGCAGCATTGATCATTGCACGTGTATATTTTAATGGAATACGATGCCCTTTACCATAAGAGCCACCAGTCCATCCAGTGTTGATCAAGAAAACATTAGCTCCTGATTTTTCTACACGACGTCCAAATTGGTGAGCATATAAAGCTGTATCTAATGGGAAAAATGGTTCTCCAAAACATGTTGAAAATGTTGCTTCTGGTTCAGTAACACCATTTTCAGTTCCAGCAAGTTTGCTTGTATAACCTGAAACAAAGTGATAGATAGCAGCGTTACGGTCAAGTTTAGAAATAGGTGGTAAAACTCCAAAAGCATCTGCTGCTAAAAAGAAAATAGTACGTGGAATAGGTCCAACTCCTGATGAAACAGTATTTGGAATATAATCAATTGGATAACCAACACGTGTATTTTCTGTAATAGAACCATCATCAAAATTAATAATACGTGTATCTTCAAATAATTTAACATTTTCTGTTACAGCACCAAAACGGATGGCATTCCAAATTTCAGGTTCATGTTCTTTTGAAAGGTTGATACATTTAGCGTAGCATCCACCTTCAAAGTTGAAGATTGTATTTCTAGACCAACCATGTTCATCATCACCAATTAATCGTCTGTTTGGATCGGCTGAAAGTGTTGTTTTTCCAGTTCCTGATAATCCAAAGAATAAAGCTGTATCACCATCGATTCCCATATTGGCAGAACAATGCATTGTAAAAATCTTCTTTTGTGGAAGTAAATAGTTCATAACACAGAAGACAGATTTTTTGATTTCTCCAGAATACCCTGTGCCCGCAATTAAAATAATTTGTTTTTCAAAATTGATCATAATAGCGGCTTCACTATTTAATCCTAATTTTTTATAATCTACTTTACATCCAGGAGCAACTAAAATCAAAAAGTCTTCTTTAAAATCTTTTAATTGTTCCTTTTTAGGTCGAATAAGTAAATTTCTAATAAATAAATTTTGACTTGCTTTTTCATTGATAACTCTAAAACCATATTGATATTTACGATTAGCTCCTGCAAAGCCATCAAAAATATATAAATCTTTATCATTTAAATATTGAATCATTTGATCATAAACTTGGTCAAAAACTTCTGCTGAAACAGGACGATTAACATTTCCCCAAGCAATTAAATCATGAACAGCAGGTGTATCAACAATATATTTATCATCTGGGGAACGACCAGTTCTTTCTCCAGTTTCTATACATAAAGCACCAGCGCGTGAAAGTCTTCCTTCTTTATGAAGTAAAGCTTTTTCTACAAGCGCACCAGGCGGATTGTTTCTAAAAATGTTTCCCGTATGATTAAAACCATATTTTTCGATATTCAATGTACCCATAATATACCTCCTTTGGATTCCTTACATATAATGATACAAAAAAAATGTTACAAAATCCATAGAAAGCGCTTACTTTTTTTAATAAATGACGCTAATGTCAAAATGAGTTTGTTGAAAATGTACAGTTTATAAGGTTTTTAGAGTATTTTTTAATAAAAAAACACATTAGAAACATAACTAATGTGTTTTTAGGATAATAATCATAAACAAATAAAAAAGATCATTTAGGGGAATGATCTTCTTTATTTATATATAGGGAATCGAGTAATAAAAAATTAATATATTGGGAAACTATTACTGAAAATCGTAAAATATATGAGAGATATAAATATTATGGGATATCTCTTTTATTTACATTTCATTTTTTATTACACATTTATTATAGCGAAATATGACGAATTGAGTAGAGACAAGTATCCTAAAATGAATCGTAAGTATTTGTGCAATGTGCACAAATAGTGTAAAATAGAAGGTGGTGATGATATGGGATTTACAATAGATGATGCTTTAAGAGAATTTAAAAAGAATTATAAAATGACATTACTTGCAGGTGAGGATGGATGTTCTAATGCCATGACCTGGGTACAAATGGTCGAAGATAAAACGATTTTACAACAACTTTGGGGTAAAGAACTAGTTGTAACAACAGGTCTAGGATTTCAAAGCCAAAAGAAATTAAAAGAATTCATTGAACAACTTGTTAAATATCATAGTGTGGGACTTGTTATCAATACGGGAAAATATGTTTTTGATATCGATCAAGAAATTATTGATTATTGTAATGAATTAAGTTTTCCTTTGTTAGTGGTTCCTTGGGAAGTGCATATTGCAGATATGATCAAAGATTTTTCATATCATTGTTTACGTGCAGAAAGAGATGATAAGTATATTAATCAAACTGTTATGGACACACTGATTAATCCAGCAATTATTGAAGAGTCTAGAAATAAATTAGCAGGTGATTTTGATGTGGAAAATGATTTTCAAGTAATGGCTATTTCTGTAGAAACCGATGAAGAATTAGGTATGATGGAAAGAAGAAGTATTAAGTTTCAGCTAGAATTATGTTTTGAAAAAGTTGAAGGAAATTATAGTTTTTTCTGGTTTGATGGTTATTATATTATGATTTTTAATAACTTAGAAGATAGTGCTCTTGTAGAAGTTATTAATGAAATGTATAAAAGAGCTAAAAAACGTTTGCATTATACATTACATTTAGGAATTGGCTCAAAGATGGTGGATTTTAGAAATATGATTTTAAGTTATAAAAGGGCTATTGCGGCTTGTAAGATGGCTAAACAATTTAATTATCCACAAATTTATTTTGATGATATGGGTGTTTATCAATTATTGTTTATTATTGAAGATCAAGGTATTTTAAGACAAATGTATCGTAGTATGTTAGGTGTTTTGATAGATTATGATCAAAAACATAATATGCAATTAGAAGAAACACTTTATCAGTATTTAAAATTCGATAGTAATCAAAAAGCTATGGCTGAAAGCTTATATATGCATCGTAATACTATCAATTATCGACTTAATAAGATAAAAGAACTGACAGAATGTCAATTGGATTCATTTGAAGAAAAAATGCCGTATATGTTAGCTTTTTATATTAAAGAAATTGTAGAAAAAAAGAAGAAATAGCGGAAAGCTGTTAGCTTCTTTTTTTATTTGATAAAAAGTTTAGCAAACAAAAATGAAAGCGCTAACTTTTTAGTGAATGTTGGTCATTTATATGTTATAATAAATGACATAAAGGGGAGATAAATATATGTTTGATAATTTTTTAATTCACACTTTCCATGATGGAAATTGTTTACAAGCTTATAAAATATTTGGTGCACATTTTGAAACTCATGAAGGTAAAAAAGGTGTACGTTTTACAACATATGCGCCGAATGCTAGAAGTGCACAAGTTGTAGGAGAATTTAACCAATGGGGTGAAACACCTTGTTATATGCAAAAATATAATAATGGTGGTATTTATACAATATTTGTTGAAGGTGTCAAAGAATTTGACATGTACAAGTTTAGGTTTGAAACTCCTCAAGGAGATATTATTGATAAAGCAGATCCATATGCTTATTTTAGTGAGTTAAGACCAGGAACTGCTTCAAAGGTTTATAATATGGAAGGTTATCGTTGGCATGATAGCAAATGGGTAAAAAATAGAACTAAAAATTATGATCGCCCACTTAATATATATGAAGCTTCTCTTGGTTCATGGAAAATGAAGCGAGAAAGTGAAGGTGAAGGGGACGATGGTGAATATTATTCTTATGAAGAATTAATAGATGAAATTATTCCCTATGTAAAAAAGATGGGCTATACACATTTAGAAGTTATGCCACTTACTGAATTCCCGTTTGATGGTTCTTGGGGATATCAAGCAACTGGTTTTTATAGTGCAACATCGAGATATGGTCAACCTAAACAATTAATGAAATTTATTGATGCCTGCCACCAAGAAGGCATTGGTGTTATTATGGACTTTGTGCCAGCACATTTCGTTAAAGATTCACATGGATTACATATGTATGATGGTGGATTTGTTTATGACTATAATGATTATAATCGTCGTTATAGTCCATGGGATAGTGTTTATTTTGATTTAGGTAAAAATGAAGTAAGAAGTTTCTTATTATCTTCTGTAGAATTCTTTGCAACATATTATCATATTGATGGTTTTAGATTTGATGCTGTAAGTAATCTTATTTATTATGAAGGTAATAAAAACTTAGGTGAAAATATTGGTGCTATGGAATGGATGAAACGTTTAAATGGACATATGTCTGGGTATCATCCAACTGTGATGATGATTGCAGAAGATTCAACAGATTATCCAGGTGTTACTAAACCAGTGGGTGAACATGGTTTAGGATTTGATTATAAATGGGATTTAGGTTGGATGAATGATACATTGAAATATTTCCAAGAAGATCCTGTTTATCGTCAATATGATAGTCGCTTTATTACTTTTTCAATGGCTTATTTCTATTCAGAAAGATTCTTACTTGAATTTTCACATGATGAAGTTGTTCATGGAAAAGCTACGATTATTAATAAGATGTGGGGATTACATGGAGATAAATTGGCACAAGTAAAAGCGCTGTATGTTTATATGATGTTACATCCTGGTAAGAAATTGAACTTTATGGGAAATGAACTTGCTGAATATAAAGAATGGGATGAATCTAAATCTTTAGGATGGGATATTTTAAAATATCCTGATCATGATGCATTCCATCATTTCGCTCAAAAACTCAATGAAATTTATTTGAAATATCCAGCTTTATATGAAATGGATTATGATTTAAAAGGCTTTGAATGGCTTGTTGTTGATGACCATGATCAATGCGTTTTCGCAATTGAAAGAAAAGATAAAGCAGGAAATGCGATTATCGCAGTGATGAATTTTGTTGGTAATACGCATGAAAAATACAAAGTACCAGTTAATATTGAAGGAAGTTATAAAGAAATTTTAAATACGGATCAAGCTGTATATTCTGGAAAGAATATCATTAATCCAAGAGCAATTCGCTCTAAGAAAACAAAACCAAATAAAAAAACAAAATTGTTAAATAAAGATCATTATATTGAAGTAAAATTAGCACCATTTAGTGCATGTATCTTTGAAGTGAAACCTAAAAAAGAAACAACAAAGGAAACACTAAAGAAAACAAAAAGAGTAACTAAGAAAACAAAATAAGTTGTTCATAAAATAGAGCATCCGTAGTTTAGATACTCTATTTTATTTGAAAAAAATAAGATTTTATCAATGTAAAAATGTTTTTATGAGTGACAATCTACTAAAAATAAAGTATGATGGTCACGTAAGAGTAATGTTGAGGAGACGGGAAAATGTTTAAAAACAAAGAAGAATTTAAATTTGAATTTTCAAGAAGAATTATTGAGTCTTATGGGCGTACTGTTGAAGAAGCTCATATTACTGAAAAATTCATGGTTCTTGAAACAATGGTAAGAGATTATGCATCAGTAAACTGGGCAGCTAGTAAAGCTGTTGTTCAAAATAATGAACAAAAACAAATGCATTATTTCTCAATGGAATTTTTAATGGGAAGATTATTAGTTAATAATATGATGAATCTAGGAATCTATGAAATCGCTAAAGAAGGTTTAGAAGATTATGGAATCAATATTCATGATTTAGAAGAATTAGAAAGTGATGCTGGTTTAGGTAATGGGGGACTTGGACGTTTAGCTGCATGCTTTATGGATTCACTTGCTTCATTAGATTATCCAGGACATGGAAATACAATTCGTTATGAATATGGTTTATTTAAACAAAAAATTGAAAATGGTTATCAAGTAGAATTACCTGATCAATGGATGAAAACTGGATTTATGTGGGAAGTTCGTAAACCAAAACATAGAGTACCAGTAAAATTCTTTGGAAAAGTTATCTGGGATGAATCAGAAGGTAAATGGAAACATGTAGATGCTGAAACAATCTATGCGGTACCTTATGATGTACCAGTTATTGGAAATGATACAGTAAATACAAATACTTTACGTTTATGGTCAGCGGAACCTAGTGAAGATTTCCCAAGTAACCATGACTTCCAAAGATATATCGAAGATGTTAGAAGTATTTGTCAAAACTTATATCCAGATGATTCAACACCAGCAGGAAAAATGTTACGTTTAAAACAAGAATATTTCTTCTGTTCTGCAGGTATCCAAGCAATCATCAAAGCGCACTTAAGAAATTATCCATCATTAGATAATTTCCATGAAAAACATGTTATTCAATTAAATGATACACATCCAGTATTATGTATTCCTGAATTCATGCGTTTATTAATTGATGAACATAATTATGAATGGCAAGATGCCTGGGATATTTGTACACAAACATTTGCTTATACAAACCATACGATCTTAGCTGAAGCTTTAGAAACTTGGCCAATTAATACAATGCAAACATTATTACCACGTGTATATCAAATCATTGAAGAAATTCACCGTCGTTTTGTAGGTTTTGCTAAAGAAGTAAGTAATCATGATCAAAATTTAGTTGATCGTACAATGATTTTAAGAGATGGTACTGTTTATATGGCAAGACTTGCAATTGCTGGAAGCTTTAGTGTCAATGGGGTAGCAAGACTTCATACAGATATCTTAAAAGAAAGAGAATTACATGATTTCAATGTACTTTATCCAAATAAATTTAATAATAAAACAAATGGGGTTACTCATCGTCGTTGGTTAGCTTATTGTAATCCACAATTAAGTGAATTAATTAATGAAACAATTGGTAAAGGATGGATCAAAAAACCAGCTCAATTAGAAAATTTAATGGAACATGTTGATGATCCGATTTTACAAAATCGTTTCTTAGCTGTTAAAAAAGAAAGAAAACAAATCTTAGCTGATTATATTAAAGAACATAATGGTATTGAAGTAGATGTAGATAGTATCTTTGATGTTCAAGTTAAGAGATTACATGCATATAAAAGACAATTATTAAATATTTTACATGTTATTTATTTATATCAAGAAATGAAATCTAATCCAGATTTCCGTATTTATCCACATACTTTCATCTTTGGAGCAAAAGCAGCAAGTGCTTATTACTTCGCTAAAAAAGTTATTAAATTAATTAATGCAGTTGGAGATGTAGTTAATAATGATCCTGAAACAAATAAATACTTAAAAGTTGTTTTCTTAGAAAACTATGGTGTTACTTTGGCAGAAAAAATTATGCCTGCTGCAGATGTTTCAGAACAAATCTCTACTGCTGGTAAAGAAGCAAGTGGTACTGGTAATATGAAATTCATGATGAATGGAGCTATTACTTTAGGTACTTTAGATGGAGCTAATGTAGAAATTTCTGAATTAGTAGGATTAGATAATTGTGAAATCTTTGGTTTAAAAGATGAAGAAGTTAAAAACTTAAAAGCAAATAATCAATATCGTGCATGGGATTATTATAATAATGATTTAAAAATCCGTCGTGCTATTGATTCATTGACTAATGGTACTTTCTCAAGTAATCCAGAAGAATTTAAAATTATTCATGATGAATTAATGAATAAAAATGATGAGTACTTCTTATTAGCTGATTTCGAATCATATGCTAATGCACAAAGCCATGTTGCAGAACTATATCAAGATCGTGCTAAATGGGCTAGAATTTGCTTAGTAAATATTGCTAAGAGTGGATTCTTCTCATCTGATCGTACAATTGAACAATATGTAGAAGATATTTGGCATTTAGAAAAATGTAAATTTTAATTATAAAAGCTCAAGGTCTTAGGACTTTGAGCTTTTCTTTAATATATATTTACTTTTGATAAAACGATAAGGTTCCATAAAATCACGCATTTCTTTAGCGTCAACTTCTTCATGATTAACAAATCTTTGAAAAAAAGATTTGTTTTTTTCTGTCACAGCTTTAATTTCATCGATTGCTTCTTCTAAATGATGTTCTTTAAAGAAGTTGATGTAATACTCTTCGGTTTTACTTGCCATATCTTCATTATTTAATAAGACCCAATTTTCTTGATGAACAACATCAATCAAATTGATCAATGTTCTAGCAGCTTGTTCTTGATCAATCATTTTTTTCACCTCGTTTTTTATTATAGCATAAAACATAAGTTATGCTATAATGTTAAAAAAGATGAAAAAGAGGTATTTAATGAATAAACCAGTAATTGCGATTGTTCCTTTATATGATGAAGAAAGAGATAGTTTATGGATGCTTCCAGGGTATATGGATGGGGTTATTGAAGCAGGTGGTATTCCTGTTATGCTTTCTTTAGTTAATGATGATGTTTCTTTAAAAGAAACGGCTCATTATTTTGATGGATTTATTTTTGCAGGAGGGGAAGATTTAAATCCAGCAATTTATCATCAAGAAAAAGCAGAATATTGTGGAAAGCTAAATCAAAAAAGAGATGAAATGGAACCAAAGCTATTAAAATATGTTTTAGAAGCCAATAAGCCTGTTTTAGGAATATGTAGAGGTATTCAGTTATTAAATGCATGTTTAGGTGGAACACTCTATCAAGATTTAGATCAACAATTTCATCCTACATGTATTCATCGACAACCTGCTCCTTATGATCATCCAAGTCACCAAGTAAAAATTGTTGAAAATACACCTTTAAAAGACATCTTAAATCAAGAAACTTTAATGGTGAATAGTTGTCATCATCAAGCTATTTGTCAACTTGCTCCAGCATTAAAGCCAATGGCTTATTCTGATGATGGATTAGTAGAAGCTGTTTATCTACCAGATAAAAAGTATGTGATAGGATATCAATGGCATCCAGAAATGATTTATAAAAAAAGTGATGATCATTTAAAACTATTTAAAGATTTTGTGGATAATTGCAAAAAATAATTATAAAAACAGTAAATGTGTATTGACTTTATGATGATATATTAGTATAATGAACAAGCTTTAAGTTAATAAAAAGCAAGGGATGGTTCCTTGGCCAAGTTGGTAAGGCAACAGACTGCAACTCTGTCATCATCGGTTCGAGTCCGGTAGGAACCTCCATTTGTGAAAATGCGCTAGTAGCTCAACTGGATAGAGTGCTTGACTACGGATCAAGAGGTTGTGGGTTCGATTCCTGCCTAGCGCGCCATTTTTTTCGGGAAGTAGCACAGCTTGGTAGTGCACCTGGTTTGGGACCAGGGGGTCGCAGGTTCAAATCCTGTCTTCCCGACCATTTATAAAAATTGGGGCCATAGCTCAGCTGGGAGAGCACCTGCCTTGCACGCAGGGGGTCAGCGGTTCGATCCCGCTTGGCTCCACCAATAAATAAACTAACTGCTTCGGCAGTTTTTTTGTTGTAAAAAAATAAATATACTCTATAATCCAATTAAGGGGGTAAAATATGGCACAAAGTAGAGGAAAAGGAAATTATGTAATCAATACTTTTAATGGAATGGCTTATGGCTTTTTTGCAAGTTTGATTATTGGAACAATATTAAAACAATTAGGAACATTAGTTCATGTTGAACAACTTGTAACCTGGGGGACAGTAGCAGGTTATTTAATGGGACCGGCCATTGGAATTGGTATGGGCTATGCAATTGATGCAAAAGGACTTAATTTGATTTCTGCGGTTATTGCAGGAGCAATAGGAGCTGGAACATTTAATAATGGTGTTCAAGCGGGTAATCCAATTTCAGCTTATGTAGCAGTTTTAGCGGCTATTGAGGTAACAAGACTTATTCAAGGGAAAACACCGATTGATATTTTACTTGTTCCTTTTGTTTCTATCTGTATAGCAGGTTTGGTAACGCAATTTGTAGGACCTTATCTTACACAAATGATTACTTGGATTGGAAATGTTATTAATGATGGGGTTTCTTTACAACCTTTATTTATGTCAATTGTTGTAGGGGTGTTAATGGGAATGGCATTAACGGCACCAATTTCTTCAGCTGCTATTGGTATTATGTTAGGACTTGATGGTTTAGCGGCAGGGGCAGCACTTGCAGGGTGTTGCGCACAAATGATTGGTTTTGCGATGATGTCTATTGAAGACAATGATATTGGTGATGTTATTGCTATTGGAATTGGAACAAGTATGTTACAGTTTAAAAATATTATTAGAAGACCGGTTATTTGGTTACCTACAATTTTAACAACGATTATTACAGCACCTATTTCAACGGTCTTACTTCATATTCGTTGCAGTGCAATTGGCTCAGGAATGGGAACAGCAGGACTTGTAGGTTTATTGGATGCGATTCAAGTAATGGGAAATCAGTATTGGATACCACTTATTTTGATAGATGTGATTGCTCCAGCAATTTTAACATTTAGTTTTTACAAAGCTTTTAGAAAATTGAATTACATAAGAAAAGGAGATTTAAAGATTGAACGTCTTTAATCTCCTTTTTCATTATTTAAATAAATCAATAATATCTGCAGTAGACATTTGGGTAATAGAACCATTATTGTTTTCAATAAACATATTCGATAAATCTTGTTTTTGTTCTTGAAGTTTTTGAATCTTTTCTTCAATTGAATTTTTCATAATCAATTTATAAACTTGAACATTATTTGTTTGTCCAATACGATAAGCTCTATCTGTTGCTTGATTTTGTGCAGACATATTCCACCATGGATCATAGTGAATAACGGTAGAAGCACTTGTTAAGTTAAGACCAGTACCACCTGCTTTTAAACTGATTAAAAAGACAGTTGTTTGATCGTTTTGGAAGGCATTAACAAGTTGATGCCTTTTGATTTTTGTTGTTGAACCAGTTAAAACATAATAAGAAATATCTTTTTTACGTAATTCAGCTTCGATTAAATCTAATGATTTAGTAAAAGAAGAGAATAGTAAGACTTTTTGATTATTTTCTTTTGCTGTTTCAATAATATCCATACAAGCTTTAAGTTTAGAACTTGGTTCAATAATATCTTTATATAAAATACGTTGATCACAACATAATTGACGAAGTCTTGTCATCATTGCAAGGATTTGGATCTTATCAATATGATTTACCTGAATAGCACTTTGTAATTCACTATTAATTGTTGATAAGTTAGCAAGATATATTTTTTCTTCCTCTGGTGTAAAAGGAATAATGACATTGTTTTCAATCTTGTCTGGTAATTCTGTTAAAACATCTTTCTTTGTTCTTCTTAAAATAAATGGTTCAACTAATTGCTTAAGTTTTGCTTGTTTTTGTTGGTCTTCATTTTTTATGATTGGTATTTCGTAAGTTTCTTTGAAATGATGATAATTATATAAATATTGAGGCATCAAGAAATCAAAGATTGACCATAATTCTGCTAAACTATTTTCAATTGGAGTACCTGTTAAAGCAAAACGATATTTACCATTAATTAATTTAACAGTTTGAGCATTCTTTGTACTTTGATTTTTGATATATTGAGCTTCATCTAAAATAAAATAATAGAATTGATAATCTTTATATAATTCATAATCTCTACGAATATAATCATATGAAGTAATAACAACATCATATTCTGGAATGCTTTCAATTAATTTCTTTCTTTGAGCAATATTTCCAGTAATACAAACTGTTTTCAATTTCTTTGAGAATTTTTTGATTTCATCTTGCCAGTTATAAATCAAGGTTGCAGGAGCAACAACGAGACTGACATGATTTTCACCGATACCATCTTCAATCAATGTCATGACTTGTAATGTTTTACCAAGCCCCATATCATCAGCTAAGATACCACCGAAGCCATATTCTGACATTGTTTTTAACCATTTAAATCCTTGAACTTGATAGTCTCTTAAAATCTTAGAATAATTTTGTGGAACTTGAATATCTTCAGGATCTTTTTCTTCAATATGAGAAATCAAGTCTTGAAAATGTTGATCTCTGTTGAAATGTAATGATGAACTGTTCATAAAGTTTTCTAAATAAAGTGAATGATATTTATCAACTTCAACTTCACCATCTTTTAAATCGTTATATTCAATATTTAAATCATTAAATAATAAATCTAAATCTTTGATACTATCATCATCTAAATTAATAAATTCCCCATTTTTTAAACGATGATAATTCTTTTTGTGTTGATAAGCATATAAAATATCTTTAATTTCTTCTTTATCAACATTGATACTATTAATATCGATTTTTAATAAATCATTTTGTAAACGAACACCGATATTTAATTTCATATTTTTAGGTTTATTCATTTGTTTGATTTCTTCACTAATATAAATTTCACAATCATTATTAAGTGAAGGTAAAACACGAGTAATGAAATCATAAATATCTTCTTCATTATAAAGATAATACATTTGTGTGATTTCATCATATTCTAGGTATTTTTGTAGTGTTTGAATAACACCATCTAATTTTAATGGAAGTACTAGATCTTTAGGGTTTTCTAAGATTGTATTTCCTTGATCATCTCGATAATCTAATGTAACAGATAATTCGTTGTTGTTATTTAAATCGACATAAATTAATAAAGAAATATCCATAGGTAGATATTCATCGATATCATCTCCTGTAAATTCGACATAAGGAACAACAGAATCAATGATATATTTAGAAAAACGTGGTAATTCGTTATTTGGAATTGTAAGTGAATTATTTTCTAAATGTGTAAGTAAAGGTCTTAGCGCATCACTACATTCTTTTGAATATCTATTAAGGGTATAGTGATCGAAATAATAGATATATTGATGACCGATGATAGTAATACCATCAGGTTCTTTGTATTTGATGGTTGTGTAATCTTCATCTTTTTGGATTTCTAAAATGAAGTTTTGTAAATCAATTGTTGTAAAGTTAATGTTGATATCTAAATTATCATAATGTGTTAGAAAAAAATCATCAATATTGTCTGATGTGATTCTAATACTACGATCATCATCTTTTAAATGAAAATATTCTTTAATAAAACGAATTTGTTTTAATGAAGAACTATCAAAGGCTTTAGAGTTATGATCGGTAACTAAAGCATTTCCATATTCAACAATTTCGTTTGCTTTTACATTTTGAATAAAAGTATTTAAATTTTTAATTGTATAACTTCTATCGCTAGCAATCTTATAAGATAAACTTAATCGATTAAATGTACTTTTTACTTGTGGTATTAAATGAATGTGTTGATTAAGTTGTAATTGATGTAAACGATGTTGATTTTTATATTGTTCAATTAATGAAAAAGTTAAATTAGCTTGTTCTTTTAAATGTGCGGCTTCTTTTTTTGCTTGAAGTGCTTGTAATTGATCAGCGTAATTTCCTTTTTGATTGAAAGAATAAGGTAAATCACTTGCTTCAAGACCGTAAAATTTTAATAAAATAGCACCTATATGTCCACATGCCAGTTCATTAGGCTTACAGTGATTACAATCACAGTTAAATTCGAGGATATGTCCTCCTGTATCAACTTGAATTGTAGCAGTATCAATTTTACCATTAACATTAGTACTTCCTACGATTTGGTAAATTTGACCATCTTTAATAACAGACATGTTAGATATTGTATTATGTTGAAATAAGTTATGAGCTACTTTCCAATTGGGCTCATTAAAATACTTATTAATTTCATCATCTTTAATATACATAAGTAGTCCCTCCCATTTAGCTATTATAACATTATTTTTCTAAAATGATGAGATAGAGATACGCATTTTTTTGTTTTTTTAAAAATAGGATTGTTTCCAATCCTATTTCAAAACTGCTTTATAAACACGTAAGACATTTTTATAAAAAATCTTTTCAATTTCTTCAATAGATAATCCAGCTTCAATTAAAGCACCATATAACATTTGATAACCACTTGCATCCTTCATTTCAAGCTTGGATCCAATACCATCAAAGTCACTTCCTAAACCAATACAATCAATACCTGCAAGATTTTTGATATATAAAATATGTTGAACCATATCCTTAACATAACTTGTTTGATGAGTACCTTCGGTAGTTAAAAAATCACTACAGAAGTTGATTCCCATAACGCCTCCACGACTAGCAAGTTTTAAAATCATGTCATCTGACATATTTCTAGCGACACCACATACTTGACGAGCGTTACTATGAGAGGCAACGAAAGGTTTTGTTGTATGATGATAAACATCATAAAATCCAGCATCACTTAAATGAGAAACGTCAATAATGATTCCTAAACGTTCCATTTCTTTGATATATTGTAAACCAAAAGGTGTTAAACCATCGTGATCATTGATTTTAAACATATCTTCATAACAAGAAATATTAGAAAGGTTAGGGTGTCCAATGCCATTTACGTGATTCCATGTCAAAGTAATCATTCTAACGCCTAATCTATAATAATGTTCAAGTAGTGATAAATCATTTTCTACAACAGCACCTTCTTCTAATGTTAGAAGAGAAGACATGATACCTGCTTGTTGATGGTCGATAATATCTTGATAACAAAAGACAGGTTTAATGAGTTCAGGATATTTTTCTATTTCATGATAATAATAGTTAATGAGTTGATTTGCTTTTAAAAAAGGTTGAGGATTTTCACTTAAATCGACAAACATCGCAAAGTTTTGAAGTAAATAATCTCCTTTTTGCATTTTCTTTAAATCAATATGACCGTCATTTTCTAATAAAGAACCTTCTTTACCGTGATGTAAATCATCATAAAGTTTTAAAATAGTGTCACAATGCATATCAACAACTTTCATCATTAATCACTCCTTAAATTTTATATGTAGCATGAATTGCACAACAAGCAAGACCACCATGGCATGTTAAAACAGCAGGCAAATAATTGATTTCTACATCAATACCATGGAAGGTTGTTTGAAATAATAATTTTGCTTTTTTAGCAAAAATTTCATTATCAGCGTGTGAAATATAAATCTTGTGTTGTTTAGCGTTAACACCTAATTCATGGAATTTATCAACAATCGATTTTAAAATTTTTACTTCAGTTCTAGACATTGTATATTTATCAACGGCTTTACCTTGTTCATCTAAACAAAGCAAAGCTTTGATTTTTAACATCGATGCCATTCTGGCTGCCATTGGTGATAATCTTCCACTACGTGAAAGTTGTTTAAAGTTATCTGGATAAAGGAACGAAAAAGAATGATTTGTTTTTTCTTCTAAAGCAGCAAAAATTTCATCAACAGTTTTTCCTTCATCTGCAAGTTGTTTTGCACAAATAGCCATATCCATAATAGGAGCACCTACTTGGCGACTATCATAAATATAAACATTATCTAAACCAATGGTATCTTTAGCAAGATGGAAACCGTTGTTTGTTCCTGATAAATCTGCAGAGCAGGTAATAATAATGATTGCTTCATAATCTTCTTCTTGCCATTTTTCCATTTGTTCAACAAGATAACCTGTATTTGGCTGACTTGTTGAAGGAATTTTACCATCTCTTAAATAGTCATAAAGTTGTTTAGTTGAAATATCGACTTGATCTTTATATTCATGGCCATCAACGATGACACTTAATGAAATAAGTTCGATTCCGTTTTTTTGTGCAATTTCTTGATCCATTGCACTTGTTGTGTCTGTTACAATTAAATATTTTTCCATTTTTGATCTCCTTAAAATTCTAATTCGAATTCTTGATAATCTTCTGTAAGAGATTGAGTGGTTTTTAACCAAGCGTAGGCTTCCTCAAATTCTTCTTCAGTAATATCTTCTATTATTCCAAATTTAATAAGTTTACATACATCATATATACTTTGCCATAAAGCATCGAATTGATGATCTTTTGCATCAATATCTGCTTGTTCACTTTCTTGATAAATAATAAATTCATGTGCGATTTGACTTGCTTGTTCTCTTTGTTGGTCCATAGGATCCTCCTTATATTATGTGTTTATATAATTATACCATTAATCAAATATAGAATGATATATAATATTACAAGAAGAGGCGATTTTTGAGATAAAATAAATTTTTTTAAAAAAAATTATAAAAAAGGGTTGATTTATTAGAAAAAGGATGCTAATATAAATGAGCACTGTTAAGTTGCTTGAATAGCTCAGTTGGTAGAGCAATCGGCTGTTAACCGATCGGTCGTAGGTTCGAGTCCTACTTCAAGCGCCATGTGGCTCGTTGGAGAAACGGTTAACTCACATGCCTTTCACGCATGCATTCACGGGTTCGAATCCCGTACGAGTCACCATTTGTAAATCACATCACCTCGGTGATGTTTTTTATTTATTTGCGATTTCTTCATCAAGTATATTCAAATATATATTTGTTAGTTTTGTGTTTCTTTGATCAATTATAGAAGAAATATAGGAGGTTAGGTTTTTTATTTGTTCGTCGTTATTCGCGTTAAAACTTTCACTGCAAAATATTTTCGTGCTTGATCCTTCATACTCTAACATCCAATATATATTTTTTTTAAAACTTCCTTGATTAACAGGCTCTTTTACAATTGGATGATAACTTGATGTGTTTAATTCTTGATAATAACGATCAAGATAAGAAACATTATTAAGTGTTTCTTCTTGGTAAAGTTTCATCTGAGTTTGTAATATATTTGTAGGAGCTTGGGTTGCAAGAAGTTCGTACATACTTGCTGAATAGAGTCGATTATAGATAAGATATTGTAAAGTTTTATTTGTCAAAATGATCACCCTGTTTATTATATGCAGATTAATGGGTTATATGAGGAGAAATATATGTCATATCAGATATTAAAGTTAATTGTTTATTTGTTTTCTATTTTATCTTCAATGTATGGGTTAAGTTGTTTTCATTATGAAAAATATATTCTTAAGGGAAAATTAAAACAATTTTATTGTTTATATCTTGTTGCTTCTGTATCTTTGGGTTATTTATTTGCATCTTTTATTTTAGATTTTGTAACAATACATTTTTAATTTAAGTTTTCATATATTAAAATATGAAAACTATTTTTTTTAAATTATTACTTATTCTATTTATTTTATTAGCGATTATTTTGTTGTATCAACCAACTAAAGAGAAAGATTCTTTATATAAAGGAAAAGAAAATGAAGATGTTTATGTAAGTGTACAAGTTGGAGATAATACACAAAAAATTCTTTTAGATGACTATTTATTGGGGGTCGTTGCTGGAGAAATGCCGGCAAGTTTTGAACTTGAAGCAATTAAAGCACAAGTTGTCGCAAGTCGAACTTTTGTTTATTCGCGTTTATTAAGTGTAGATAATACAACCAATACACAAGTTTATCTAGATGATGAAAAGATGAAGGTTTCATGGAGTGATCATTATGAAGAATATAAAGAGAAAGTTCAAAAAGCTATTGTAGAAACTAAGGGGGAAATCTTAACTTACCAAGGAAAGTGTATTTCAGCTCTTTTTTATTCAAGCAGTAATGGAAAAAGCGAAAATGTAGAAAACTATTTTAAAGGTTCAAGTCAACCGTATTTGGTTTCTGTAGATTCACATTGGGATCAAGAATATGATCCTCAGTTTATAAGAAAAGTAAAATATACTAAAGCACAGCTTAATTCACTTTTTGGAGGTTCGTTTCAATATCGTTTTTTAGAACACTATCCTAGTGGGAGAGTTAAATCTATTCTTATTAATCAAAAACAATATAGTGGTAGGGAAGTAAGAGAAAAACTACAATTGTCTTCAAGTGATTTTGAAATAGTTAAAGAAGGAAATTCTTATATTTTTGTGACTAAAGGATGTGGACATGGAGTTGGGTTGTCTCAATATGGTGCACAAGGAATGGCAAAGGAAGGATATAATTATCAAGCTATTTTAAAACACTATTATCAAGGAGTAGAGATTTCAAAGAATAAAGAATGATTTTATGGTTACACTTCTTAAGAGGTGAAAAGCATGAAAGGATTATTGAAGAGGAATAAAAAAACATTTATTTTTATGACTTCACTTTTATTATTTTTAATAGGTGCTGGTGTTATTCAGGAAATTGTTAAGAATTTAAAACCATTCGAAGATGTACCAGTAGTTTCGGTAGAAACAAAAGATGAAAATAAAAATCAAGGAAGTGAAATCTTAAAAAAACCAGTTAATGATGATGTTAAAGTAAGTAAGGGTTTTTATGATACGTCTTTAGATGATAAAAAATTAGAAGAAGCACTTGTTTATTTTGAAGGAGTCTATCGTCCTAATGATGGGATTGATTATACAAAGGATAATGAAAGCTTTGATGTTTATGCGAGTGCAAGTGGGACTGTTATTAGAAAAGAAAATGATTCTTTATTAGGATGGATTGTTACGATTGAACATCAAAAAGGTATTCAAACAATTTATCAATCTTTAGATGATATTAAAGTTGAAAAAGGAGATCAAGTGAAACAAGGAGATGTTATTGGAAAAGCAGGAAATAATGTTTATCAATCAACATTAAAAAAACATTTACATTTTATTGTTTCAATTGATGATAAAACTGTAAATCCTGATAAATATTTTAATCAAAAAATTGAAAAAATTAAGACGTCATCATGATAAATTTATATTTATAAAAAAATTAGTGTCTTTTGTTTTTTTGCCTTGTAATTCAATAAAATCGTGATACAATATTGAGGAAAAAACATACAAGGAGGAGAAATAATGGCATTATCAAAAGAAATTGGTATCGATTTAGGTACTGCAAATATATTAATTTATGTCAAAGGTGAAGGTATTGTAGTCAATGAACCTTCAGTAGTGTCAATAGATGAAGAAACTAAAAAGCCATTAGCTGTAGGACAAGAGGCAAAAGATATGTTAGGTAAAACTCCTGGTAGGGTTCAAGCAATTAGACCATTAAAAGATGGAGTTATTGCAGATTTTAGAATTACTGAAATCTTATTAACTCATTTTATTAATAAATTAAATTTAAAAGGAATTTTTGCTAGACCAACAATCTTGATTTGTTGTCCATCTAACATCACTTCAATTGAAAAATCAGCAATTAGAGATGTTGCTGAAAGATGTGGAGCTAAAAAGGTATTTATCGAAGAAGAACCAAAAGTAGCAGCAATTGGAGCTGGTCTTGAAATTAATAAACCAACAGGTAATATGGTTATTGATATCGGTGGAGGAACTACTGATATTGCAGTATTATCTTTAGGTGATATTGTAACAAGTTCATCTTTAAAAATTGCTGGTGACGTCATGGATGCGGACATTATTAAATTTGTTAAAGATAAATATAAATTATTAATTGGAGATCGTACTGCTGAACAAATTAAATTAGAAATTGGTTCTGCTGTAAAAGGATCATCTGATAAAACATTTGAAGTACGTGGTAGAGACTTAGTAACTGGATTACCACATACAATTACTATTACATCAAACGAAACTGAATTAGCACTTAGAGAAACTTGTGCAACAATTGTTAAAGAAACTAAACATGTTCTTGAACAAACACCACCAGAATTAGCTGCTGATATCGTATCACGTGGTATTTTCTTAACAGGTGGAGGAGCTTTATTAACTGGTTTAGATAGATTATTAGAATCTGAATTAAATGTTCCTGTATTCGTAGCAGATGATGCATTAAATTGTGTTGCTAATGGATGCGGTGTGATGTTAGAAAACTTACACTATATGAAATAGACTGTTCTTTTTGAACAGTTTTTTTCTTATCTAGAAATTATACAAATTGAATAGTTAAAAATGATACAATCTCATCTGAGGTGAAAATGGTGAAAAAAGTATTATTTTTTGATATAGATGGAACATTATTAAATAGTGAATTAAAAATACCGGAGGGAGTAAAAAGAGAACTTAAAAGATTGAAAGAGGCTGGACATTATTTATTTGTTGCCTCAGGACGACCTTTAGCTTTTATTTCAAATCAAATCATTGATGCCGGTTTTAATGGTTTTGTTTTATGTAATGGGGCACATGTGGAATTGAATCATGAAATTATTTATGAAAATAGAATTCCTTATGAAAAAGTGAAAGATTTAATGAAGATGCTAGAAAGTATTGATTGTGAATATGATTTTGAAACAGCAACGGATTGTTATATTGATCCTGCTTATCATAATTTTATTGAATTCTTTAAAATTTGTGATATTCGTCATGAAAAATTAATAACAAATTTTGATAAAGAAGAAGTAATGCATCGTTCTTTAAAAATAGAAATAAGTGCTAAAAAAGATCATGATAAAATTATTGATTATATTGCTGATAAATTTTATTTTGATCATCACGGAACAGCTAATTTATTTGAAATATGTGCTTTAGATACTTCTAAGGCAACGGGTGTAGAAAAAATTCTAGAACATTTGAATATTGATAAAGATCATAGTTATGCTTTTGGAGATGGCTTAAATGATTTAGAAATGATTAAATATGTAGGTCATGGAATTGCTATGAAAAATGCTGTTAAAGAGTTAAAAGATGTGGCTGATGAAGTGATTGGTCATGTAGATGAAAATGGTTTAGAAGAATATTTAAAAACAATAGATTAAAAATGAGGTTCGTTTTGAACCTCATTTAAATTATTTAATAAATTTGAAATGTTGACCTGGTTTAATGAAATCTAATAAACCTAAATCTTCATCTTTTACTTTACCAATTAAGTTTCTTTCACCATCATTTGGGATTTCAGTTAAAACAACTTCTAATTCACCACGATAATGAGCTAAGTTATCGTTAACCACTAAGATATCACCACGCGTAAATACTTTTTTACCACAGTCATGATGTGGAATAGATTTGTCTTCTTTAGCTTCTTTTTTATCACCAAATCCTGAATCTTGAACAGTTGCTTGGTTTTTGAATTGAAGTCTTGGGAAACTTGATCTTAACATAAATGATGAATGATCGTATCGATCCCAGTGTGGAGCAAATTCATACATGATGTATTTTTCATTATCAGTAATTTCTGGTACTTCATCAACACGTAATTCTAAAGCTTGGAAGTTGATTTTTGATAATGCTTCTAATTCTTCTGTACTTGCTGGATAGTTACCAATGATAATATCATCAACATCACCAGTAGCTAATAAATATCTTGCTTGTACTTCAATTGGTAAAGGTCTCATGATTTCTACTGTAGGTAAACCACAGAAAACTTCCCAAGGACCAATTGTTGGATCATTGTGACTTGAAACAAAGGCAGCTGTATGAAGATTTAATGCTTTCCATTGTTTATTGAATTGTTGGAATAAATCAAAATCTAGCCCAGTATATCTTTCTGGGAAGAAGTTATGACACATAATAATTTGGTCTTTATTTCCACCATTTTTAATTAATAAATCAACACCAGCATCCATACTTGCATTGAATTCGATTTTAATACCATAAGGATTTCTAGTAACAGCGATATCTCCTTGAGTACCAAAGTTACCATCCAAACGAATAATATCTAATCCTAAATCTGCAAATGGTTTTAAATTATTTGGAGTAGCTCCAATTAATTTAAATACTTCTGGATTTGTATCAGCAGCAACAACAAATCCTAATTCATGAGCTTTATCCATGAATCCTTTAAATTCTTTTAAATAACTTTCTCTTTTATCATCTGGAATCGATAAAAAACAAGTAAAGATTCTAGAAAAACCTAATTTAGCGGCAGTTTCCATATATTCATAAACTTCTTTAATATCACTTTTATCGGGATAAACAGAGATTCCTAAACTATGCATAAACATATTCCTCCTTATATACTAGTATAGACAAGTTTTTGTCCAAATACAAGTCTTAGAGCTATTTAAAAGTTGAAATTTACTAAAAAATAATGAATAATATAGGCATAAAGGAGGTGGCAAAATGTCACTGACGGTCATTCTTTCATTTGTTGTAACAACAATCATTTCAGCTTTAATGATTCCACTTGTAATTAAAGCTGGAAATCAATTAGGAATTGTTGCACATATGAATAAAAGAACAGTTCATAAACATGAAATAGCACGTATTGGTGGCTATGCCATTTATTTAAGTTCACTTATAGGATCAGCCTTATTTTTGAAAGCAGATCATCAAATAAATGCTATTATGGTTGCAGGATTTATAATTTTTATGGTAGGGCTTTATGATGATAGTCATGATTTATCCCCTAAAGTAAAATTAATTTTTGAAGTGATTGCGGCGTTGATTGTCATTGTTTATGGAGAAATCTATATAAAAGGATTTGGATATTTCCCAAGTGATGCGATGACATTTCTTTCAGGGATTGTTACTTTATTTTGGATTGTAGGAATTACTAATGCGATTAATTTAATTGATGGGTTAGATGGGTTATCTGCAGGTATTTCAATTATTGTCCTTGTTACTATCTCAATGACTTCTTTATTATCTGGAAGAAGTGACATTGCTTCTTTATCACTCATTCTTGCTGGAAGTATTATGGGCTTTTTGTTTTTTAATTTTCATCCAGCAAAAATTTTTATGGGGGATTGTGGAGCTTTATATATAGGTTTCATGATTTCAGTTATTTCTTTATTAGGATTTGGATACAATGCTTCTGCTTTTTTTACTTTAGGAGCACCAATTATTGTTTTAATGGTTCCAATCATGGATACTTTAATAGCAATTTTAAGAAGAAAAATACATCATAAAAAATTTAGTGAAGCGGATCGAGGGCATTTACATCATAATTTGATGTTTAAATTAAAATTAGGACAAAGAAAAAGTGTTTTAGTGCTTTATTTAGTCACTTTCTTATTTTCGCTTTCATCTTATTTATATTATTATAATCCAACTGCAGGAACAATTTTATTTATTGCTTTAATGATTATGTTTGAAATATTTGTAGAAGTAACAGATATGATTTCTAGAAAATATAAACCAATTTTAACAATTGTAAATATTTTTATTGATTCTGATAAATTACCAAAAATTAAATTTTTAGATCGTTATCGTAAAAGAAGATCTCCTCAAAAAGCCATGAGAGATCATTTAATTATTGCGTTATGTTTTTTACTTATGATTGTAGGTGTTGGTTATTTTATGATATCTAAAGATACGCCTTTACCAATAAAAACTGAAACAGTACAATCTCCATACACTAAATCTGGAGATAGCGAACTATTAAATAATATTTATGCAAGACTAGATACAAGTTATAAAAATAAAGATGAAGAAGATGAATGTCAATTAGTGGCTGCTTATTTTGTGTGTGATTATTATACTTTTGTAGATAAGAAAAAAAATGAAATAGGTGGTGTTGATTATATGTATCCTGAAATGGTGGAAAACTTTAGTCAATATGCACAAACATCATTTTATAGTTATAAAAATCAATATCCAGAATTAGAGGTTTTAAAATATAATATTATATCTTATTCACCTTCAAAGGTAACAATTGCTGGATTAGAGGATAATGATTATTATAATATTTTGATTTCATTAACGTTTAATGAAGAAATTGAAGGCTTGAATTCGACAGTCAATGTAACGGTTGTAAGGGTAGAAGATCGTTACTATGTTTGTGGGTTAGATAATGCATAAGTTATTTTAAAATTATGTTGTGTTTATGAGCTTTTTATGATAATATTTGCTATGCAATGTATTAAATTAATCGAAGGAGGTTAAAAATATGTTTGAAACAATTTTAAAGGTTGCTATGGTTATTATTTCCGTTGCTCTTATTATATTATGTTTATTACAAAGTGGAAAATCAGATGATATTGTTAATGCATTAACTGGTCAAAGTTCAAATCTTTTTGCTGAACAAAAAGAACGTGGTGTTGATTTAGTAATGTCTAGAATGACAATGATTTTGAGTATTGCCTTCTTCGTGATCGCAATTCTACTACGTATGAATTAATGAATAATAGGACGCAAGGCGTCCTATTTTTTTTGGAGGTGAGAAGATGAAAGAAAGAATTTTGGATATATTAAAAGATAAAGAAAGATCAATTCATGAATTACAACATGTATTAGATCTAAATAATAGTGAAGGTTTTACAGTTTTGCTTAAAGCTTTAAATCAATTAGAAGATGAGGGTAAAATTGTAAGAAATGATAAAAATGAATATTTATTAATAGAAAATTCTAATTATATTGTAGGTGTTTTACATATTAATAAAAGAGGTTTTGGTTTTGTCATTATTGATGAAGAAAGTGATGATATTTTTATTTCTTCAAGAGATTTAAAAGATGCTTTTAATATGGATACAGTCATGGTTGAACTTAAAAAGCATCAAACAGGATCGCGTCAAGAAGGTAGAATTGTTAAAGTTATTGAAAGAGGACAAACAAGACTTGTTGGGCTGTTGAAAAACGCTAAAAGAGAACTTGTCTTTGATGCGGATGATCAAAAGTTTACACAACCTATTTATATAGATCATGCACATAGTCATGGTGCAGTAGCTGGACATAAAGTTGTTGTTGAAATTAAAACGTATAAACCTTATTTAAAAGGAAATGTCGTAGAAATTTTAGGACATGTAGGAGATCCAGGGGTTGATATTTTATCTGTTGTTTCTCAACATGAAGCACATGTTGAATTTCCTAAAGAAGTTTATGAACAAATCGAATCAATTGAAAATGAAATTGATCAAGAAGAAGCTAAAACAAGAACTGATTTAAGAAATGAAACGATTGTTACGATTGATGGTGATGATGCCAAGGACTTAGATGATGCAATTTCTTTAAGAAGATTAAAGAATGGAAATTATTATTTAGGGGTACATATTGCTGATGTTTCTTATTATGTAGAAGAGGGATCTGAATTAGATAAAGAAGCACTTGCAAGAGGAACTTCTATTTATTTAGTGGATCGTGTTATTCCAATGCTTCCTCATAAATTATCTAATGGAATTTGTTCACTCAATCCTCATGTGGATCGTTTTGCAATTTCATGTTTTATGGAAATTACCCCTCAAGGGGAAGTCATTGATCATGATATCGTTGAATCAGTTATTAATTCAACTGAAAGAATGACTTATAATAATGTTAATAAAATACTTGCAGGAGATAAAAAACTACAAGAAGAGTATAGCCATGTATGTGATTTATTTTTCTTAATGAAAGAACTTGCTGAAATTTTACAAAAAACAAGAGAAGATCGTGGAGCAATCGATTTTGATACAAATGAAGCTAAAGTATTAGTTGATGAAAAAGGTAAACCAACAGATGTTGTTTTAAGACAACGTGGAGAAAGTGACCGTATTATTGAATCATTTATGTTAGTTGCTAATGAAACAGTTGCAAAACATTTTAAATGGCTTGATTTACCATTTATCTATCGTGTTCATGAAAATCCTAAGGTAGATAAATTAAGAAAATTCTCTACAATTTCTAGAACTCTAGGTTATACAATAAAAGGTTCGTTAGAAGATATTCATTCTAAAGAATTAAGTAAAATCGTTGAAGCAAGTAAAGGAACAGATGAACATGTGATTATTTCTACATTACTTCTTCGTTGCATGGCAAAGGCAAGATATGATGAACAATGTTTAGGACATTTTGGTTTAGCGGATGAATATTATACACATTTTACATCACCAATTAGACGTTATCCTGATTTAATGGTTCATCGTTTGATACGTACGTATTTATTTAAAAAGAAATTAGATCAAGAAACTCTTTTCCATTTTGCTTCTATTATGCAAAATGTTGCTGATCAAGCTTCTTCGCTTGAAAGAAAAGCAATTGATATTGAACGTGAAGTAGATGATATGAAGATGGCTGAATATATGGAAGACCATATTGGTGAAACTTTTGAAGGAATTGTTTCTTCAATTACAAACTTTGGTATGTTTGTTGAACTTCCAAATACGATTGAAGGATTAATTCGTATGGAAGATCTTGTAGATGATTTCTATTATTTTGATGACATAAATCTACAATTAATTGGAAAAAGAACTGGAAGACGATTTAAGATGTCTGATAAAGTCAAAATTAAGGTTTCAGCTGCTTCAAAAAGAGAAAAAACAATAGATTTTCAAATTGTTGGTATGAAATCTAACAAAAAGAAGAAAAAAACTGTTATAATAAATAAGCGACGAGATAGAAAGCCAAAACAAAAGTTTAAAAGAAAAAGAAGATAGAAAAGGTGGTGATATGTATGAAGATCATTTCTCAAAATAAAAAAGCACATCATGATTATTTCTTGTTAGATACTTATGAAGCAGGTATTGAATTAAAAGGAACTGAAATTAAATCTGTGCGTTTAGGTAATGTGAATTTAAAAGATTCTTTTGTAAGAATCAAAAATAACGAAGTTTATGTAGAAAACATGCATATCGCTCCTTATGATCATGGAAATATCTTTAATCATGAAGCAAGAAGAACAAGAAAACTCTTGCTTCATAAAAAAGAAATCCTTAAAATAACTAATAAGTTAAAAGAAGGTGGCTTAACTGTCGTACCTACTAAAATGTATTTTAGTGGATCTAAAGCTAAATTAGAAATTGCGCTTGCTAAAGGTAAAAAGCTTTATGATAAACGTAATGATCTAAAAGAAAAAGCTGCAAAAAGAGATATCGAAAAGTCTCTTAAAAATTACTACTAATCTGGGGATGTCTTGGATTCGACAGGGGTATGTTTGACCTTAGCTGCAGTCGTTGGAGTACGTTAAACTCAAACAAAAAATAACTGGAAACAGACAAACTAATTACGCTTTCGCTTAGTCGACATAGACATGAAAGCTGCTAACATTTAGTGAGCCTATAGCTATTTGTTAGTATTATAACTTTTAGGATAAGGGTTGAAGGGGTCTTGACTTTAACCACGAAAATTTAAAGAATCGCTTGGTGTAAAATTGTTCGTTGATTGTAGCCAAGTTAAATTATTCAATGGACTAAACTGTAGACGCTTTGGAGGAATTGCTTTTGGACGCGGGTTCGATTCCCGCCATCTCCACCAAAATTAAGAGTTAAAATGGATGTCATCGAAAAAAAGCCGATGAAATCAACGTTTTTTAATATATTTTAAAGAATCAAAAAATAGCGATTTACGTGGATGTCACCCATATAAAAGGGTGTCACTATCTAAAAATCGCTATTTTTTACTTCAGAGATGAGGTAAAATGGATGTCATTAAAAGAAAGCAGGAAACCAAATGAAATTTTATATTAACAATAAAGAATTAAGTGAAAAAGTATTTTGGAGAACACTAGAATCATTAGTAAGTCCAATGCAAAGAGTACATATCTTGGATGGGATGAAAGTGAAGATTGCCGATTATTTATGTTGGATTGAAATAGTGTAATGCTTTTAAAAGTGAATATGAATGATAAGATAGTAAATCAGAAGATTTACTATCTTTTTTTACGAAAGAAGGTGGTACAATGAAAGAAATAATCATATCTGTTGTTTCAATGCAAATAGGTTCATTTATAGGAATTGCTACAATGTGCTTTTTCCAAATTAATAAAGGTAATGGTAGCTCTGATAAGCAATAAATACAAGTATAGACTTTGTACAAATTTAATGATGATAATGAGTAGAGGAGATGAGAATATATGAAAAAAAGTAATATTATAGTTTTAGCATTATCTACACTGTTGGTTGTTTGTAATGCACTACCAATGAACAACCATGTAGAAAACAAAAAAGAAGTAGTTATTTCACAAAAAGAGGCATCAAAAAAGAAATCAAAAAAAGAGGATGTATCCAAAGCTGAAACCGATGAAAGTGATGAAACTGTAAATGATACTTCCAAACAAACAGTAGAAGAAAATACGATTCAGGAAGATCAAGAATCTGTAAAAAGTGATATGCAAACTCAAGAGAAAACAAGTAATCAAAATACTAATGAAAATAAAACACAAAAGAAAGTTGAAACCAAACAAATACCAGTACAACCTGTTGAAAGCAATCAGCCTTCTTCTGTAACACCAAGTCAGCCAGCATCAAGTGGAAATACTACTAATGCACAACAACCTCAAAAGGAAGAACAAACAAAGATTTTAAGAGTGACATACTGGGTTAAATGTGATTGTGGAAAAGAATTGACACATTCGATAGATTATAAAGATTACGAGTCTTACTATAATAGCAACGATTATTCAGTAAAGATTTTAATTAACCAATTATTAGATGATGGACATTGTGCAGGAAATGAAGAAGTATGTGGTGCTTCGCATTATCGTTATGGCACAAATGAAAATTGGATTTATAAGTAAATCATTATCAAACTATGTAGAAACATGATAGAATTAAATACGGATAAAGAATAAGTAAATAGTTTATCATAAATAATTACTGAAAAATTCAAAATATTACCAACAATTTTTATAAAAATCTCTCATTCTTTATCCATTTGATATTATAAGCAGGCAGGTCGATATGATCTGTCTTTTTTTGTTGGAGGAATATATGTATTTAAACAAATGGGTATTCAAGCCATAGGACAATCGAAAGATTGTCCTTTTTGCATTTAATAAACAAAAGAAGTAGGGCAATGTTTGAAACTTGCATTGCAAACAATAAATAACAGGAGAAAAAGTAAAATGAAAAATAAACTTTCTAAACTATATAAGATTTTTTTGGCAATAGGAATGGTATTTTCAATGTGTTTCAATACGCTTGGAATGAGTGTCGTAAATGCTTATGATCCATCCGTTCCTAAAGAATTTACAAGAGTGAAAAATATCAAGTATCCAGAATGGTGGGGCAGAAAGATTCCATCCATTGCTTCATGGTCAACGTATTCATGTAAATATGATGGTAAATGGGCTTTCTGTTTGGAAGCAGAAAAGAAGACACCTGCAAGTGGTAAATATCCTGCACAGGTTATTGAAAATAATGAAAACGTAAGAAAGCTACTTTACTATGGCTTTGGAGGTCCTGCAGCCTATGGTGAATTTGCTGCGGATGCTGATCTAAAGACAGCTATCTGTCCAGATGACCCTCTTACAAATGATGATATCAAATATCTTTTGACACATATCTTTTTAAGTGGCGCTTATTCAGGACAATGGAAAGGTTTTGATGAAAATTTGTTCAACCAAACATTCGGAAGTAATTATGGTACAAATATCATGAACATCTATCGTCGAATCATTTCATTACCAGATCCAGGTAATGGTGTTTCTTGGGAAGGCAACAAATCAGGAAACAGAGCATTGTTTAAAGCAAGCTATGATAAGACAAATAAGCAACAAGTTACAAATACTGTGAAGTTAAATGGTGCTTCATCTGCTGAAGTGAATATCCCATTGGCTTCAAATGTGACAATTCACATTGCTGGAACTTCTGCAACACAAACAGGTGGTACTGCAAAAGTCTATGGCGGACAAAGCTTTTATTTCACAGCACCATGTCAAAATTCACCATCAAATTTTGTGAGTGACAATGTATGTGGAAACGGATGTGAACGATTTACAGCATTAGCTATTCATGATGGAGGTGCTGGAACTCAAGCGCAAGGAACTTGGAACATGGATCCTGATGATGCGCGTCTTTATTTAAATATTGAATGGCTTGATTTCGGTTCTTTAGAATTGACTAAAAAGAATACAAACCAAGACCTTATTGATGGTGCAAAATTCAATATCAAATCTGTTTCATATGATGGTTATAATGAAAATACCCTTGTAAAAAATGGAAAGATCAAAGTGAATGATCTATTGATTGGAACTTATGAAGTCAAGGAAACAGAAGCACCTCATGGATATCTTTTAAATACAGATACTTTTACAGTCAAAGTAGAAAAAGATAAGACAACAGTATTGAGTGTTACAGATGATGAACCTAAAGGAAATATTGATTTCCAAAAAGAAATCGATACTTCTAAAACAAATGGTCTAAAAGGTGATGCTACTGCTGAAGGTGTAACTTTTGAATTACACGCAAGTGAAAAGATTACAAATCAGGCTAGAACAAAAACTTACTATGAAAAAGGTGCATTGGTATCAAGCAAGAAAACAGATGCCAATGGAAAGATTGCTTGGAGTGAATTGCCATTAGGGAAATATTATATTCAAGAATCAAAAACGAATGATTCATTGGTATTCAATGATGCAAAGATCAGTGTATCAATCGATTATGAAGGACAAACAGTTTCAAAAGTATCAAGAAGTGCAAAAGGTACTAACAGAGTGAATATGCAAAAGATCCAAGTTTTTAAATCAGGAGAAAAGGACAGTATTTCAGGTCTTGTAAAAGGATTACAAGGAGCAGAGTTCACGTTCAAATTGTACAGTGAAGTTAACCATGTCGGATGGGACAATGCTACAACTTATGCAGTTATTACAACTGATTCAAATGGTAAAGCAAATACACCATATCTTCCTTATGGAAAATATATCGTCAAAGAAACAAAGACACCTAAAGATTATATTACAGCACCAGATTTCACAATTTCAGTAACAGATGATTACAGTGAATATAAAGATGTTGAACAGGTAAAACGTGTCAATGTGAATAACCGACCATTTACGTCACAACTTAAAATTATTAAATTAGATGCTGAATCAGGAAAGAAAGTCACATTAAATGGTGCATCATTTAAAATCAAAGACTCAAAAGGAAACTATGTTGTACAAAAAGTTGGCGGTAAAAAATATGACACATTTACAACCAATTCTAAAAATGTTGTTACAGTAAAAGACAGCGAAGAAGGAACAGTAACACTTCCTTTACGGTTAGATGCGGGAGATTATTCTATCGAAGAAGTAGAAACACCTAAAGGCTTCTTGCAACTAGAACAACCTGTGAAATTCACAATTACAAATACAAGAGATTATGACAAGGATGAGGATGAAGATCCAATTCTAACTGTGAAAGTTAAAAATGCACAGCCAAAAGGAAAAATCATTTTAACAAAGACAGACAAGGCTACAAATGAAGCACTAGCTGATGTTGAATATGAATTAACTGCCAAAGAAAATATCTACAGTGCAGTTGATGGTACTTTACGCTATGCAAAAGGAGCTACTGTTGCCAAAGGAAAAACAGATGCCAATGGAAAACTTGTCATTGATTCGCTATTCATGGGCAAATATGAATTAAAGGAAACTTTAACGAATGAAGGATATGTGCTTTCAGAAAAAGTACATCAAATCAATCTTGAACAAAAAGATCTAACAACAAAAGAATATGTCATTACAAAGAATGTAACGAACATTGCACCTCATGGCGAAATCCATGTGCAAAAAAGAGACAGAGATACATTGGAAGATCTTTCAGGTGTTACTTTCCAATTAACAGCAAAAGAAGACATCTATTCACTTGATGGAAGAAATACACTTCTTTATAAAAAAGGTGAAGCTGTTTCAATGGATATTTCAGAAAACGGATATTATGTGACTAATGAATTAGGTGAAATTCATATTTCAGGACTACCACTTGGAAAATATGAATTGAAAGAAGTACAAGAATTAGAAGGATATGTTAAAAACAATAAAGTCTATGATATTGATTTAAGCTATGATCACACAGATAAGCTCATCTATTCAAAAGAACTTGATGTTCTTAATAAAAAGACAGCAACTGAAATTTCAAAAGTTGATGCAACTAATGAAAAAGAACTTGAAGGTGCAAAACTTTCATTAAGAGATGAAGAAGGAAATGTTGTAGAAGAATGGACATCAACAAAAGATGTTCACATTATCAAAGGTCTTGTATCAGGTAAAAAATATATCTTGCATGAAGATCTTGCACCATTAGGATATGCAACAGCAAGTGATGTAACATTTACAGTAAATGAAGATGGAAGTGTGACTAAAGTTAAAATGAAAGATGAAATCACAAAGGTAGATATTTCAAAAGTAGATGCAACAACTGGAAAAGAAATCGAAGGAGCTAAACTTACCTTAAAAGACAAGGAAACAGGCGAAGTAGTTGAATCATGGACTTCTGGAAAAGAACCACATCGAATCGAAGGATTAACTGTTTCAAAAACTTATGTTCTTCATGAAGATTTAGCACCTGCAGGCTACAATGTTGCAAGTGATGTTGAATTTACAATCTCTGATACAGGAGAAGTTCAAAAAGTAGTTATGAAAGATGAAGCAAAACCTGTTGTTGTAAAAACAGGTGATGATACTGACTATAAATCATTGAGTGCGTTACTAATTGCCAGTGGATTATTAATTGCAGCAGTGATCTGTAAAATCAAAAGAGGTAAAGATGAATAGGAATCAGAAGGTAATGTTTATGCTGTCAGTCATTTTCATTACCTATTTTCTTTACATTGTCTATAAATACTGGATGGCAGATATTGAATGGTTTTCATTTAAGAATATCTGTCTGTAACAAAGAAAAATAATTTTGAAGGAGGTGATGACTATAAGATGAAAATGAACAGTTTGATTTCATGGGTAGGTGGAAAGAAGTCTATTAGAGATCTGATCTATGCAAGATTTCCACAAAGCTATGGAAGATATATTGAAGTGTTTGGTGGAGGAGGGTGGGTACTGTTTGGAAAAAAGCCAGATAAGTTTGAGGTCTATAATGACTTCAACAACAACCTTTCAAATATGTTTGCGGTTGTAAGAGATCAGCCATTGGCTTTTATTCAGGAACTTGGTTATCTTCCTGAAAACGGAAGAAATATCTTTAATCTTTATAAAGAAATTATAACCAAGCAAAGAGTAGAAGATAAATTTTTACAGGAAGAAATGGAAAAGGTAAAGGTTTATTTTACCGAACTTCAGCAAGAAGAAATCATGGAAATCATGAAGCAAGAACGAATTGAAAAACAGGATGTAAAACTTGCTGTTGCATTTTTTAAGCTTGTCAGATATTCCTATGGTTCAGGGTGTAAAACTTTTGGATGTCGACCTTATGATGTACGTAAAGCATTTAATACAGTCTGGCAAATCAGCGACAGATTGGCAAATACAGTTATAGAAAACAAGGATTTTGAGGCACTGATTATTCAATATGATCGATCAGATGCCTTTTTTTATTTAGATCCTCCCTACTATGAAACTGAAGGACATTATTCTGTCGTATTCACAAAGGAAGATCACATTCGCTTAAGGGATATCTTAAAGAAAATACAGGGAAAGTTCCTGCTTTCCTATAATGACTGTGAATTTATACGAGATCTGTACAAGGATTTTTATATTGAAGGATTTACAAGAATCAATAATATGGCTCTTCGTTATGATAAGAGTTCACAGTTTCCAGAAGTGTTGATTTCCAATTACAATCCTATGAAGAATTCAGGAATACAGAAACAGCTTGATTTATTTGAGCAGGATGGAGGTGATGAAAATGATGAATGAGTATCAGATGAAACTTGAGGAAGGGAATAAAGTGACCCTTCCTGAAAGTTTAGTTAATAAGTTGCTGTTAAGAAAAGGTGAAACAGTCTGTTTGATTCAGGAAGATGGAATCAAGGACAAGTGCTTTAAAGTAACTGCAGAAAATGAAAAAGAACTGTTCGATGAAGATTTTTACTGCATTCCCAAAAGAGTATTTGATATGTGTCATTTGGATTATGAAAGTATTCAGATCATCGTTGAACAGGGACAAATGGTCATTACCAATCCACAGTATGTGTTGAGCTATTTAGGAAAAGATATGATTACCTGTCTTTTAAAGCAAAATGTGGATTTAGGATTATTTGCAAAGGATCTTGTAGATTTATTAAATGAACAGACAATCGAAGAAGCTGTTTAGAAAAGGAGGAAACAATGGTACAAATTTTAAAGAATAAAAAAGTAAAGGTCATTATCTGTTTGATGATCATCTTAATAATGCTTGTATTAACAATGAAACAGTCTTATGCGGCAGGAGATGTTTCAAGTGTTATTCAGCAGGCTTGGAAACAAATGGAGTCGCAGATTAAAAATATTGTCAACAATGTTGTGTTTCCTGTTATTGATATCATACTTGCTGTCTTTTTCTTTGCTAAACTTGCAATGGCATATTTTGATTACAGAAAACAAGGACAGTTTGATTGGACAACACCAGCAATACTGTTTGCGTGTTTAACATTTTCCTTGATTGCACCAAACTATATCTGGAAAGTTTTATAGAGGAATAGATTATGTTTTTATGGGATTTTGTCGCAGATAAGGTCATGGGACAGATTGTTGACTGGATCTACAGTAAGCTACTTGAATTTTTAGGTGAATTCTTTGGCATGATGGGATCAATGGGAGCAGATCTGTTTGACTATGACTTTGTAAGAGCCATTATTGAACTGTTTAGACTTTTTGGATGGGCGCTGTTTGTTTCAGGAATGGTCGTTGCAGTATTTGAGATTGCCGTTGAATATCAAAGCGGTCGAGGCAGTATCAAAGATGCCTGTCTTAATGCTATGAAAGGGTTTATGGCTGTGTCTTTGTTTACTGTATTGCCTGTAGAATTATATAAGTTCTGTATTTCTTTGCAGGTAACCATGTCCAATGGACTTGCTAAACTTGTAGGAAGTCAGTCCGTAGGTGATTCGGCAATTAAGTCACTGTCGTATATGCAAAAGCTGTCGCTTGGAACGGTATTGCTTATCTTTTTGCTGATTATGATGGGCTATTCCATTATCAAAGTGTTCTTCGCAAATCTAAAAAGAGGAGGTATCCTTTTAGTAATGATTGCAGTAGGATCGCTTTATATGTTTTCAATTGTGCGTGGCTATACAGATGGTTTTATTCAATGGTGCAAGCAGATCATTGGTATATGTCTTACTGCATTTTTACAGGCAGTCATTTTAATTGCAGGTCTGGGTGTTATGAAAGAAAACTGTCTTTTAGGAATCGGCTTGATACTGGCAGCCAGTGAAATTCCACGAATTGCAGGACAGTTTGGACTTGATACAAGCATGAAAGCAAATATCATGTCTACTGTTTATGCGGCTCAGTCAGCTATGAATATTACAAAAACAATTATGAACAGAAGCTAATAATCATCTTGCATTTTTCCTGCTTATTTGGTATTTCTGTTGTAGGAGGTACAGCATGACTATCGAAGAACTGAAAAAATATAAATGGTTTGTTGCAACATGCAAGTATGAAGGTATCGTTGGGAAAAAGCATTGTTTTACATATGATGTTGATAATTTAAATACAAATTTGTTAAGTGGAATGATTTTAGTTGATGATGAACTTGTAAAAGAAACAGAAGAAAAGGGTGTCTGGCAGGACTGTGTTTTTGATGCGATTTGTGATGAAAAAGTTCAAATCGTACAGCAATGTTCAAAGCCAATCATTCTTTATGAAGAAGTTCCAGAATATGATGAGTGGGTGAATCTGTTATTGTATCGCTATCTTGAACAGCATTATTATGAAAAGAAATGGATGACCTATATACAGGTCGATAGAAAAATGAATGATGAAATGAGGTTGAGCTAAAATGTATATGTATCCCGATAATTTAAAAGGGAAGGCAACATTATGGCTATGGTATTTAAGAGATATTGGAATCGTAGGTGTGGGGGCAATCATTGGAGTGATTGCCATTTCTCATGCCAATTTTTATATGCCAATGGCATTAGTAGGGTGCTATGCTTTTTTAACTATCCGTATGGCTGATACCAGTATCTTTGATTTTTTATCATATGCCTTTGCCTTCTTTATATTTTCACAACAGCTATATAAATGGCATTTTACAGGTGAAATAAAAACACCCTTGAATACAGAAAACAGGAAAAAGAAATGGAGGCTATGATGAAAAGAAAGAAGAAAACAGAGAAGAAAGATACCGTGAAAAAGAAAACAAAGAAAAATAAAAAAGTATCCAGTACAAGGATGCTGATCAATACTAAGACGATTACCGATTACAGTTTAAAACTGTTTAATGGAGAGGAAGTCGTCTTTTTTGTTGTTCAGCCACAAAATCTTTCTGTTATGTCAAAAGAAAACATAGGTGCAAAGATATTTGCACTTACAAATGTTGTAAAAGGACTAAATGATATTGAAATTATCTGTCTGAACAGTCGAGATAATTTTGAAGAAAACAAATATTTTCTGAAAAAAAGAATTCAGGAAGAAACAGAAGAAGTTGTTATCAGGCTTCTTAAAGAAGATCTGTATCATTTGGATAAGATTCAAACACAGACAGCAACAGCACGACTTTTCCTGATCGCTGTTCGTATAAAACCTGATGATCAGTTAGAAGTACATTCTTTGATCCATCGTATTGAAAAACTCATTCGTATGCAAAATATCTCTGTAACACGAGCAGACAAGGAAATGATTAAAAGAATGTTGGCTGTCTATTTTGAACAGAATGTTACGACAAGTCAGTTTGAAGATTATGATGGAAAGAGGTGGTATGATGGTGTTCAATAAATTATTTGGTAAATTCAAAAAGGCTGAAGTTGAAGATGAAGAAGAAATCAAAGTGCAGGATTATCTTGATATGATTGCACCTTCAACAATACGTTTCTATACAGAATATTTTATTTGTGGCAACAGCTACAGAAGTGTCTGGGCATTACGAGAGTATCCAACCTCTACAGATGAACAGGCACTTTTACGTTATATGGGTGAAAAAGACGGAGTCACCTTGCATATTTATGCCAGACAGGTCACTTCTGCAGAGGAAAAGAAGATCATTGGAAATGCAGCTAATAAAAACAGGCTCAGACAAAGCAATACGCAAGATCTAAAAGAAACAGTAACTGCTCAAAGCAATCTTAATGATGTTATTGAACTGATTGCCAATATGCATCGAAACAGAGAACCACTTGTTCACTGTGCTGTTTATTTTGAGTTGATTGCTGACAGCTATGATGAACTTAAACTTATTCAGACTGAAATGATGACAGAACTTGTGCGAAGCAAGTTGAATGTTGATCGTCTTCTTTTAAGACAGAAAGAAGGATTTCTAGCGGTTACTCCATCGGGATATGATGGATTCAAGGAGCAGTTTGAACGTGTTCTTCCAGCATCGAGTGTTGCAAATCTTTTTCCATTTAACTATTCAGGTAAGACAGATCCGCATGGAATCTATATAGGTCACGATAAATTTGGAAGCAATATTATTGTTGATTTCAATGAAAGAAGTGATGACAGAACAAATGCCAATGCTCTTATTCTTGGAAATTCAGGACAGGGAAAATCGTATCTTTTAAAACTTTTATTGTTGAATTTAAGAGAACAGGGAATGTCTTTAATAACACTGGATCCTGAACATGAATATGAAGAAGTAACCTATAATCTTGGCGGTGTTTTTATTGATATGATGGCAGGACGATATATCATTAATGTTCTTGAACCAAAACAATGGTCAGAAGATATAGAAGATTCAGGCGAAGATGATGTTCCTGTTGCATTTAAACAGTCAACGGTTCTTGCACAGCATATTTCCTTTTTAAAGGATTTTTTCAAGACATATAAGGCGTTTACAGAAGAGCAAATCGATACGTTAGAAATTATGTTGGTAAAGGTCTATCAAAGATTCAACATTAATGAAAAGACGGATCTTAGTGTTCTAGAACATGACGACTACCCTATATTGAGTGATCTCTATGATTACATTGATGAAGAATACAAACATTACAACACAAACAGAAATAACATTTATACAAGAGAATCACTGCGTGAAATATTGCTTTTATTAAATTCAATATGTGTGGGAAGTGACAGTCGTTTCTTTAATGGGCATACCAATATTCATTCACAAAAGGTTGTGACTTTTGGTGTTAAGGATCTTTTACAGGCAAATAAGTCTTTAAAAGATGCGATGCTTTTTAATATCCTTTCCTATATGTCCAATGAGCTGTTGAAAAGAGGTTATACAGTAGCTTCAATCGATGAACTTTATCTTTTTTTAACAAATACAACAGCAGTAGAATACATTAGAAATTTTATGAAGCGTGTTCGAAAAAAGGAAAGTTCTGTTATTTTAGCTTCTCAAAATCTGGAAGATTTCAATATTGAAGGAATCAGAGAACTAACAAAACCATTGTTTTCAATACCAACACATACGTTCCTGTTCAATGCAGGAAATACGGATGCAAGATTTTATATTGATACGTTACAGCTTGAAGAAAGTGAATATGAACTTATTAAATATCCACAAAGAGGTGCCTGTCTTTATAAATGTGGAAGTGAAAGATACAACCTTATTGTTCATGCACCAGATTATAAATCAAAACTGTTTGGTGATAAAGGCGGAAGATAGGATGATGAATATCCATGAAAAGTCAGCGTTTTGGAATAGAAATAGAAATGACAGGTTTAACAAGAAGAAGCGCTGCTTTGATTATTGCTAAACATTTTGATACAGGTTTTAGGCATGAACGTGGTGTATATGATACCTATTCTGTCTGTGATCAAGACGGAAGAAAATGGAAAATTGTGCGAGATGCAAGTATTACACCGCAATGTGGAAATCGATTTGATTATGATCCTGATTATAAAGTCGAGGTTGTTTCGCCTATCTGTCATTATGAAGATATTGAAACGATACAGAGCATTGTTCGTGAATTAAGAAGGAATGGTCATGCTAAAGTCAATGAAAGCTGTGGAATTCACATTCATGTGGATGCTTCAAAACACACTGCCAGATCATTAAGAAATATTGCAAATATTATGTATTCAAAAGAGGATCTTATCTTTAAAGCTTTAAAGGTAAGACCGCAAAGAGAAGTACGATTCTGTAAGAAAATAGATGATGATTTTTTAGAAATGCTCAATCGAAAAAAGCCAAAGGGTATTGAGGAAGTTGAAAATCTCTGGTATGACGGAAATACCAGCAGAAAATACGAACACTATGATGATTCGAGGTATCATGCCTTAAATTTTCATAGTGTTTTTTCAAAAGGAACAATAGAATTTCGGATGTTTAATGGAACACTTCATGCAGGTGAAATCAAGACCTATATCCAGTTTTGTTTGGCAATATCTCATCAGGCATTGGTTCAAAATAAGGCAAGCAGAGTTAAGACACATTCGTCTAATGAGAAATATACGTTCAGGACTTGGCTTTTACGACTTGGACTTATTGGCGATGAATTTAAAACAGCACGACATCATCTTTTAAAAAATCTAGATGGATGTATTGCATGGAAAGATCCACAACAGGCAGTTATGCAAAGAGAAAGATTGCAAAGTGCACAGGAAACAAATAATGAATCATTGGAAGATGTTCAAGAAGAACTTGGAATGCACATGCAACAGATGTAAAGGAGGAACAGAAAAGAATGAAATATTATGTGGCTTATGGCAGTAATTTAAACAGGGAGCAGATGGCACACAGATGTCCAGAGGCTAAACTGGTTGGAACAGGTATGTTGTCAAATTATGAAATGGTGTTTAGAGGAAATAAAAGTAATGCAGTTGCGACTGTAGAGCCAAAAAAGGGAATGGAAGTACCTGTAGGTATTTGGGAAATTTCAGAAAACGATGAGCATTTCCTTGATCGCTATGAAGGTTATCCACACCTCTACGAAAAGAAAAATTTGAGAATTTCTAATGGAACAATTACAACTGAGGCGATGGTTTATGTGATGAATGATGGTTATGAATATGGAGTACCAGGTAAGGAATACTATGAAATAATCAAGCAAGGATATAAGGACTGTTCTCTTGATGAAAAGTATTTAGATGAGGCTGTTGAAAAAATGAAAGAAACTGTTTTAAATCAAACAGAAGCAGCAATGTATCCTTATGGTTATAGAGATGTCAGACAGTAATGAAAACAAAACTTATAAAGTTAGCTCTGTCTTTTTTTAGCAGTGATGATGGCAGGAAGTTTGTCAGAAATGTAGCTGTTGTTATTATTTCACCTTTTGTTGCTATTACTGTTTTAATTGGTGCTATTTTTTCAGATGGTATTTCATTCAATCACAATCTTGTAACGGATCTGTTTGAAGGCAATCCAATTAGTGAACTTACAGGTGAAATGAAGCAATATGTTCAGGAAATACAGGATGGACTTGTGTTGATTGACAGTCATATTGACAAAATTAATCAGACTTTTACAAATGGATCATCACTTAATATTTATCAGGTCAAAGGGTATTTTATTGGTTATATGGTTTCTTCACAGCATAAAGTATTTTCAGATGAAATGGCAGAGGCATGGGTCAACAGTTTTACAGAGGGTGAAGAAGTCAAAGTCCCTACTTCTGTAAACGTCGTCATCTATGCCAGTCTAGAAAAGAACCTGAATGAAAAACTGCTGAAAGATACAAAAAAGTCAATGGAAACCTGTTATGGTGCATTGATTGGAAATGACGGAAAAACAGTCACAACACTTTCCAAAGAGCAGATGGATGAACTGATTAAAAATATGCCTGAAGATACAAGTGAAATCAGAAAGAAAATAGTGATGCAGGCTGCGGATGCTGTTGGAAAGATACCTTATTACTGGGGTGGTTCTGCCAAGTGTGCAGGATATGATGGTAATGATTTTGGAGTAACTGTTGCTCCAGACGGCAAAGGAAGAAATAAAAAAGGACTGGACTGTTCACATTTTGTAGACTGGGTCTATTGGACTGTTATGAACAATAATCTTGGCAATACAAATACATCAGGACAGATAAAAATGTGCAAAAAAATAGCAAAGCAAGATCTCAAAGCGGGTGATCTTGCCTTTTTAATTAACAAATCAGGAAAGACAACTCATGTGGGAATCTATGCAGGAAATAATGCAAAAGGTGAAGCTGTGTGGATACATGAAAACAGTAACGACAGCAATGTTGCCATGAATACTGTGTCTTACTGGAGTGGTTATTACAGACTGAATATGATGGAAGGACAATAGCAATGAATGAACAAAATGAATTTATAAAGAACTACTTGCATACAGAATATGTTGGCTGTTTAAAAACGGATCATGAAAAATGTATAGATCTTCAGTATGAAGAAATTGGAAACTTTGTACAGAATGCAGGGATGTTTGGTGATCTTGAAATCTCTATAAAGCACAATGGCTTGGTACTGTTTGATACAAATGGTATTTATATCAATAAGGTGTTTCCTAATACGGAATATTCCAGAGATTATCTTATGGAACTTATCAATTCTGTTGCGATGCAACTTCAAAGTGATTTTGATGATGGTGATATAGGACATCCAACAGGCAAAGTCAATGAGTTTATTAAAGAAAATTTTCAAGTTGATCTGTTGAATATCGAACAGGAAAATAAAATAAATTTTAGTTTGCAAATGTAAGGAGGTGAGGAAAATGAATCAAGATAAAATTAAGGAAATCAGACAGAAATATCCAAAGGGAACAAGGATCATGCTCAATTCTATGGACGATCCTCACCATCCTGTACCCTCTGGAACATTAGGAACTGTAGAAACAGTTGATGATATTGGAACAATCCATATGAAGTGGGATAATGGACAAAGTTTAGGTCTTATTGTAGGTGAAGACAGCTTCTATGTTATTGAAAGTGTTCAAAATCAAGAGAAAATACGAGAAGCCGATGAAAAAATACGTGTACTCGTTGTTGAGCCAATGAAAGAACCAAAGGTTGAATATATAGAAAATACATTGGATGATATGCAAAGAGTTGTTGGTGGTCTGATTGAAGAAATCTACTTGAATGATAATACTGTTCTTGTCTGTAACGAGGAAGGAAAACTTATGAATTTACAGGCAAACAGACGTGTTGGCAGAGATGTTATTGCTGGCACTTTTTTTATTGCAGGAGATGATGGATCAGAAGATCTAGTTTCTTTAACCGATGAACAGGTCAATGAATATAAAGAAAGATTTCATGAATTAGAGGAAATCGAGCAGCAAGAAGTGTTTGAAAAAATTGAAATAACGATAAGGGGGTTTTAAAAATGGTTAAACAAAAAGAGATAAAAATAAAATATCCTGAAGCAAGAGTTCGAGCAATCAACTCAAATCTTGCAAAGAAAAATACAACACTTGAAGTAGAAATTATGGAAAGCTTGAATCAAATCTATAAAAAGCACGTCAAACCAGAAGTCAGAGAATTCATTGAAGAATTAGAAGGAGATGAACCTGTCGTTAGTAAAAAGCCTAGAACGATCATTGAGGAACATCCGTAAATCAATGTATCAAGGAGTGTTTGGCGGTAAATTTTGATCGTGTGCGCTTTTTATAGAAATATGGAATAGGTATGCCAATTTTATTTGTTTAAAAACGTGTGCCCTTATTTTAAAGATTTTTCAAAACAGATGGATAGAATGTCCAATTTGGATTGAAAAATAAGGGCAACTTTTAAAAGATGTGGCGTGTGCAGGTTAAAGAAGCGACGTCGCTTCACCTTACAACAACGGGCAATGCCCGTTGTTTCAAAGAAGTTCACAAAAGAAAAACAACGTCATTATTGAAGACAGTGCGTCAATAGTGGCGTTGTATATTAAATGTTCTCCTAGAAACAACAGGAGATAGCAGGTCGTCAAAAACAGCGTAAGCAGAATTTTGACGAAAAATGTAGTTTGAAAATATATGGTATGTTATAATCATAAATGGAACAGCCGTATACGGTAGGTGGTTATCCTTGGTCGTCATGACGAAGGTACGCAATCCTTCGAAATTCACATTCCTAGAAGTTTTGGGAAAATCTGAAAAACGGAGGTGATGCGAATGACAACATATGAAACAGTCATGGTAGTGTTAACTTGTTTAACACTTGTCGTGTCTTTAATGATGCTTGTTATTAAATTACTTCTTATCATAATTGATAAAAGTGAAAAAAAATAACTACCTCACTCCTGGTCAAAGTATGAGTTAGTTATTTTAACAAAAATACAAAATCCAAGGATAGCCGCTTACTGGCAGTTCCTTTTTTCAACTACATTATAGTTTATACAAAAATGAAAGTCAATATACCAGATATTGAGAATTGCTACCTATTAACTACCTATGCACTACCTACGACACAAATGGGGTCATTTATTATTGCTTGTAAATTCAAGAATATTTGATGAAAAAATGAATGTAAAATTGTGATTAGAATAATGAAATTGATAAATTTTAAATTATATATAATAGAAAAAAACGGATGCAGATGTATCCTTTTTTTGTTGGAGGAAAATAAAATGTGAATAAGAAAAGAACAACGATTTGGCTAAGTCAAGATGTGATGGACAGACTGGATGAAATGACAAAAACAGATGACAGCAAAAGTCGAAGTGAGTTTATTGAAAGAGCAATTAAGTTTTATGATGGGTACAATCGTTCAACGTTGGAAAATCAGTATTTGCCTGTTGCTATTTCAAGTGCAGTTCAAGGAACTGTTAAATCAAGTGAAGATCGTATTTCAAAATTGCTTTATAAAAATACTGTAGAGCTTTCAATGGTCATGAATGTTCTATCAGCAATAGCTGATGTTGATAATGACACTCTTAAAAAATTAAGAGTGAAATGTATGAATGAAGTTAAAGCAACCAATGGCAAGATAAGTTTTGAAGATATAAATAAATATCAAAAAGGTTCCTGATTCATAATAGCTATATAAAAACTGTTGTGATAGTATGTCGTCTAGAAAGGAATGATCTACATGTCAAAACAGGATGAATTTATAAAACAGCTTTATTATGGAGATGACTTATTCTATGAAAATACTAGAAAAGATTCTTCAAAAAAATGTGAGTTAAATAAAATCAGAGATGAAATTCATAAAAAAATTATGAAGGCATTGATACAGGTATATGGTGAGGAAGAAGCAAACAAAATAAATGAAGAATGGATAGGATGTTCATCAGAAATAGAAATTGAAAATGAAATAGTTATTTTTAAAGAGGCATTGTATTTGGGATATGATCTTGCAGATGTATTTTTAAATAGAAGATAGGAAGTATATGTTAGGAAACTTTAAAAAGGTTTCCTTTTTTATTTGGTAAAGATTATGGTAAGAATTATTGTTAAGTCAGGATATATGAAAGGTAAAAGTCATAAAGAATATTATGTGAATTATATTGCTACCAGAGAAGGTGTAGAAAAATTTAAAAGTGATTATGGAAATATGAAGGCAACAAAGAAACAGCAGAAACTTATTCAACAGCTTATAAATGATTATCCAACTGTAACAGGAATGTTTGAATATAATGATTTTAAAGAAAATCCAACAAGAGAAAATGCCAGTGAATTTATATCGAGTGTGATTGATGCTAATCTTGATGATATTACAACAAAGGAAAATTATATAGATTATATTTCACATCGTCCTAGAGTAGAAAAACTTGGTGAGCATGGTTTGTTTTCAGATGCAGGTCTTCAATTTGAACTGAATGATGTTGTCAAAGAAATAGGAGAACATGAAGGCAACGTTTGGACACATATTATTTCTATAAAAAGAGAGGATGCTACCCGTTTAGGCTTTGATTCAGTTCAAAGCTGGATGTCACTTTGTCAGGAAAAAAGAAATGATCTGGCAAAGGCAATGAAGATAGATCCGAACAATCTCAAATGGTTTGCTGCTTTTCATAATGAAGGTCATCATCCTCATATTCATATGGTTGCCTATTCAAAGAATCCTAAAGAGGGTTATTTAACTAAAAAAGGAATAGAGTCAATCAGAAAACAGTATGCTGGAAGTATTTTTAAAAATGATCTTTTACATATTTATGAAAATCAGACTGCCAATCGAGATGAAATAAAAAAATACAGTAAAGAAAAAGTCGTTGAAATTTTAAATGGAATGGATCATGAACATTTTGACAGTTCGCAGATCTTTAATGACCTTTTAAAACTAAAAATGAGCTTGAAAGATTATCATGGAAGAATGATGTATGCCTATATTCCAAAGGAATCAAAGCAGATCATCAACGATATTTTAAGAGAGTTGGAAAAGGATGAAAATATAGCACAGCTCTATGAACAATGGTACCTGTATAAACAACAAGTCAATGAAACATATAATGATACTGTCCTTGAACGTTTACCACTACTTGAACAAAAAGAATTTAAAAGCATCAAGAATATGATTTTAAATATGGTCATGCAGGATTTTGAAGATATTCATAATTTCGGCAATAGTGAATTGGATGATGTGACTAATGAATTAGGTGTGGAATTTAATGAAGAAAATAGTTTGTTGGAAGAATATAAAATAAGGCGGGACTATAGAAAAATAGGTGATATCAATTTAGCAATTAAAAACAATGAATTTGAAATGATTCCAGAAAGTATAGAATGGCTTGAAAAATGTGAACTTCCATTAGCTAAATATATACTTGGTAAAATCTATCATGATGGATTCTATGTGGATCGTGATTTGGATAAGGCAATAGAGTGTTATAAACAAAGTGGTGATAACAAATTTGCTTATAACCGACTAGCAAATATCTATAGGGAATTAGGAGATAATGATTTGTATGTTCATTATCTTTATCAGTCGGCAGATGAAAATTTTTCAGTAGCACAATTTAAAATTGGAAAAATTCTTGTTGAAGGTGAAGTTACTGAAAAGAATGTGGAGCAGGGAATTTATTATCTGAATAAAGCCTGTGAATATAGAAATGAATATGCACAGTATTATTTAGGTAAAATGTACCTTTTAGGAAAAGATGTTGAAAAGGATAAAGAGAGAGCCATAGAACTATTAACATTGGCCGCTGAAAATGGAAATGAATACGCTCAATATTTTTTAGATCATATAGATGATATAAAAGAAGTTCCATTAAGTATGATGACAACAAGAATGTTTCGTCATATTGGAAGAATCATTGAAAATGAGTTTCCAATAAGAAATACCATTCTTACAGGAGTCGAACATAAACTCAAACAGAAATTAATAAGAAAACGAAGTGCAACGGGACATAGAGAAGATGATCATTCACTTCGTTTTTAATTTGAAGAAAAAGGTGAAAGATATGAAGGATAAAATTAAAAGTATTAAGCATATACAAAAAGATGAGTCTATGAAAGTAAAGTCAATCAAAGGCAAAAAGCAAAATAAAAAGAAAAAAGCAAGGAGGCATCAGTAATGGCACGAATGTTCAGTGAAGAACAGATTGCAATGGCTAATTCAGTTGATATTGCATCTTTTCTTCAAATGCAAGGTGAAGCGCTCATAAAATCAGGAAAGGATATGAGATGGGCAAGGCATACAAGTATTACTGTAAGAGGTAATCGCTTTTATGATTGGAAGGCAGAAGCAGGTGGTTATCCAATAGCGTTTGTTCAAAGATATTTTAACTATAATTTTAAGCAGGCTGTGGAATTTCTTCTATCTAATGTGGGTGATCTTCAAATGTCAGTTCCTTATGAAAAAACTGAGAAGGCAGAATTTAAACTTCCTGAAAAAAATGAAACTTTAAACAGGGTCTATGGATATCTTTTGAAAACAAGATTTCTTGATAAGGAAGTCATTGATGAATTTGTAAGAAAAGGTTTGATCTACGAAGATAAGGAATATCACAATGCTGTATTTGTTGGTTTGGATGAAAATGATGTGGCTCGTCATGGTCATAAAAGAGGTACTGCAACTTATGGTAAAAATCAGTCATTTAGAGGAAATATAGAAGGCTCTGATCCATTATATCCGTTTCATTATAAAGGATCATCCAACAAGGTTTATGTTTTTGAAGCACCTATTGATATGCTTTCCTATATTTCTTTAAACAAAGCGAATTGGATGGAAAACAGTTATATTGCTTTGAATGGACTTTCTAAAATAGGACTAGATCATTTTTTAGATGTTCACCCAAATATTAATAAAATTTATTTGTGTCTGGATCATGATATTGCAGGTATCGAAGGAGCAGAGAGAATAAGTGATTTTCTAAATGAAAAAGGCAGTTACACTATTTCATGTATTCAAGCAAGAAATAAAGATTTTAATGAAGATCTGAAAGAACAAAATAATGTTGAATTTATTAAATCAACGGACAGTCCTAAATATCAGGAAGCAATGAAATATGTTTCAAATATCAAAAGTGATTTTAAAACAATTGTAAAAGACAGATTTCAAGAAGATGAATTTGATTCGCTTTTTGCCAAGTTTTATTATTCTTTTAATGGAAAAGAACCACGAGATGATTTTAAGTTTCAGGCACAGTTGGATAGACTTTTAAAAATGGCAATGATCTATGAACATTCTCTTTTAGGATTCTCTCATCCATTATCAGATAATTCACCAGTCTGGTCATATTTAAAACAGGATTATAGAAGTTATAGGGACAATGGCAATACAAAAAAGATGTTTGAAAATGTTTGTCAGTCAGTAGCTGACTATAAAAACTGTGTTAAAGAAAATAACAGAAATAATCTAGTAAAGGCTTGTAGAAATTTATCTGCAGGTCTTTTTTATATGGATGTTCATTATAGAAGGGAGATTTATAAAGCTATGGAAAATAAACAGGCATATGGTCTTCTTGAAGAAGAACGACCAAAGGCAAAGATGATAGGTGAAGATGGAAATATTTTTAATCTTATGGGTATTGCCTCAAGAACATTGAAAAGTGCAGGGTATGAAGAAAAAGCCAACGAGATGTTTGAAAGAATAACTTTCAATGCGAAAAGCTATGATGAGGCTTTGAATATTATCAGTGAATATGTTGAACCAGTTGAAAATTATGAGGAGTCTTTTCAAATGAAAGGATTTGAATGAATAGGTGAAGAAGGTGAGAAAAAACAATGACAAAATCACAAGGAATATTTATAGCGTTTGGTATTTTATTTTTTCTTTTTATAGGATGTGCTATGTATTTTAATGGAAACTATAATCTGAATAAGATCAAATCGAAAACAGTCGGTGATGGACAATATGGAACAGCTCGATTTGCGACAGATAAAGAGGTTCATCAAAGCTTGAAATATATTGAATTTGACAGTGTGAAGTGGAGAAAAGGTATTGATCTTCCAAAATCACAGGGATTGGTTGTAGGTAGTAAAATAAACTTTGGAAAAACATTTGGATATGTTGATTGTGATGATATTCATTTATTGATGATTGGTGCTGCTGGTGTTGGAAAAACAGCCCATTTTTTATATCCAAATTTAGAATATGCCTGTGCCAGTGGTGTCTCTTTTATAACAACAGATACAAAAGGTGATCTGTATCGTAATTATGGTGGAATTGCTCATGACTATTATGGGTACAATATTTCAGTTATTGACTTAAGAAACCCTCTTTTTTCAGATGGAAACAATATGCTTCATATGGTCAATAAATATATGGATCAGTATAAGCAAAACAGAAATGATTTGTCTTTAAAAGCCAAGACAGAAAAGTATGCCAAAATAATTGCTAAAACAATTATTTTTTCTGATGGAGAAAGTGCATCGAGCTATGGGCAGAACTCATTCTTTTATGATTCAGCAGAGGGACTTCTTACAAGTATCATCTTAATTATTTCTGAATTTTGTGATGATGGAGAAAGACATATCGTCAGTGTGTTTAAACTTGTTCAGGATCTGTTGAAACCTTCTGGAATAAAAGGGAAAACACAGTTTCAGATTTTGCTTGATTATTTGCCTGATAACCATAAAGCAAAGTGGTTTGCTGGAGCTGCTTTGAATACAGGAGAACAGGCAATGATGTCTGTTCTTTCTACTGTTTTATCTCGTTTAAATGCATTTATTGATTCTGAAATCGAACAGATATTGTGTTTCGAAACCACAGTTGATATAGAGAAATTCTGCAGTGAAAAATCTGCAATCTTTTTAGTAATGCCTGAAGAAGATAATACAAAACACTTTTTGATTTCTCTTTTTATTCAACAGTATTATCGTGAAATGTTGGCTTGTGCTGATAGTCAGGGTGGAAGATTAAAAAGAAAGGTCATTATGTATCTCGATGAAATTGGAACTATTCCCAAAATCGAATCAGCAGAAATGATGTTTTCGGCATCTAGATCAAGAAATATTTCCATAGTAGCAATTATTCAATCATTGGCACAGTTAGAGAAGAATTATGGAAAAGAAGGAGCAAGTATTATTGTGGATAACTGTCAGGATACACTATTTGGCGGTTTTGCACCTAATTCAGAAACAGCAAAAGTAATGAGTGAAAATCTTGGGTCAAAGACTGTTATGAGTGGATCGGTCAGTAAAGGAAAAAATGATCCATCACAGTCTTTACAAATGATAGAAAGACCTCTTATGACAACAGATGAATTAAAGAGTATGCCAAAGGGTCATTTTATTTTGATGAAGACTGGAATGCATCCAATGAGAACAGTATTAAGATTATTCATTAAGTGGAAGATAAAATTGGATAAGGAATATCAAGTCAATCAAAGAGTACAAAGAGAAGTTAAGTATGCAGATATAAATAAGATCACATCAATTTTAAAATATAAGTTTGAAAAAGATGACAATATAAAATTTGATCTTAAAAAAATAATAAATGAGGCGGGTGTCAAAGTTGAATAAGGATTATATGTATTTTTATACAAAAGTATCAAGTGCAAATGTAACTCCAGCAGGAAGAATGGTTTATAGAGCATTACTACGATACGCAAACAGGAAAACATGGTCGTGTTTCCCATCAGTTAAAACAATTGTCAATGATACAGGACTTTCAGAAAGAACAGTAAGAAAGCAAATAAAGATACTTGTAGAAGAAGAACTCATAATAAAAATTCCAAGAAAAAGAGAAAACAACGGAAATACATCTAACATGTATTTTTTTAATTGATCTTTATCTTGGGATAACTGTAATTATATAAGTGCATAGGGATGGTGCAGTTAGGACATTCCTGTAACTAGTTTATTAATAATTATTACAGGAAGCAAAATGATTTATATATTAGAAATATAATAAGTAAATTTATACTATTTTTCAAAAGTTATGTAACTTGAATTATTCAATTCCATTGATTAATTTGTGCATGATATGACATCAAATTACACAATATTCTAACTAAATTAAGGATACGAAAGTTATCAATTATATTTTAAAAATCAGAGAATTGATAATATATGTGTTTACATGATTTCTAAATTCTTATTACAAAGTTTTAAGGTAGAAAAAAATGAAACATAAATATGTATTATTTAAAATATATGTTACAATTGTTCGTGATAAAAGAACTGTCGTATCGTGTTAGAGGTTTATAATAATGGATAAACTCTTATTTGAGGTGAACTGTTATGTCTAAAAATGCGAACTCAGCAGGAAATATAATTAAAGAGGCGAGAGAAAGTTATAATTATACTACGGAAGAATGTGCAGAAAAATTAGGAATTTCTACTAGATATTTACAAAAAATAGAAAATGAGGGTAATTTGCCTAGTTATGGAACATTACGAAATATAGTACAATTGTTTTCAATTGATGCAAATTATTTATTTTATGATGACTATGATAAAGAAGATTTTTTAAGGAGCAATGTTATACAAAAAATTAGATTATGCAATGATTATGAGTTAAATGTGATTTCTGCAACACTAAATGCATTACTTGATAAAAATAGAAGGTGAACATAATGTTAAAAATGATAATTTGTGATGATGATAAGATATTTTGTTCTAGTTTTGAAGATTTAGTCATAGAAATATGTAGAGAACGGAATTTAAAATACGAGATTTTCATGTTTTATGAAACAGTTAAATTAAAGAAATTCTTGGAAGATAATAATGATATAGATTTAATTTTTTTAGATATTGAATTAAAAAAAACACTGGGATATGAATTAGGAAATTACATAAGGAATGTGCTTAATTTACAAAAAATAGATATAGTGTATATATCAAATAATTCGTCTTATGCAATGGCATTATTTAAAACGCGTCCTATTGACTTCCTTATTAAGCCTATTAAAAAAGAAGATTTAAGAAATGTTTTAGATCAGTATCTTAAATTGAATAAAGAAAAGAAAGAATTTTTAAAATTTAAAAATAAAATTGGTTATCAAAAGATAGATGTGCAAGATATTTATTACTTTGAAAGTGAAAATAAGATAGTTAAAATTCATTGCACAAATAACATTATAAAATTTTATGGGAAGTTGAATGATGTTGAACAAAAATTAAATGATTCATTTATAAGAATTCATAGCTCTATTTTAGTGAATAGTGTCTATATTGCACAATTTAAATATAATGAAGTAAAGATGATAAATGGAGAGTTGTTACCTATAAGTCAAAGTAGAAGACAATATATAAGAAAAAAACAAATGGATAGATGGGAGAATAATTCATGAAAGATATTTTACATCTAAATATGTATCTTATAACAAATTTATTGACTGTATATACTGTTTTTAAATTTTTTAAAATATTTTTTGATGAAGAGAAATATCGAAAATATAAAATTTCAGGTTATCTTTTATATTATATAATTACAACGAGCGTATATTTGTTTTGCCATAATTCGCTTTTGACCTTAGTAGCTAATATTATTTGTATGTTTGTGATTACTAATTTGTATAAATCAAGTTTATCCAAAAAATGTATTGCGGTTGCTTTAGTATATGGTGTTTCAATGCTAGTAGAATGCATTGTTGTTTTGATTGGTATTTTTTTAAAATGGGGTAATATGGAAATAACAGGACTTATTGTAAGCAGAATTATTTTGTTGATAATAGTTCAAATACTACATACAAATACATTCATACAAAAAGAGATTCTAATCCCAAAGATACAATGGATTTCAATAATAGTATTTCCATGTGGAACCGTACTACTTTTTTTACTCCTAGATAAGGGTGATTTTTCTAATAATTTGCTTTTACCAAGTGTAATGATCTTATTATTTTTTAATATTCTGGTTTTTTATATATTTGATAAGCTTAATAGCGAATATATAAAATCCATTGATGAAAAAATAAGAACAAATAAAAAAGAATTAGAGGCGAGATATTATATGCAGGAAAGAAATGTTTTTTATAATCAACTTTTAATTGCGCAAGATACAGGGGAAAAAGTAAAAATGATACAACATGATATTAAAGGTCATGTATTTGCTTTAAGAAAAATATTAGAGAATAATGATGTACAAGAAGCATTAAATTATTTGAAAAGAATTGATGATTCTTCGAAAAATAAAGATGATTTCGTAAATACAGGAAATACTGTTATATCAAGCATTTTAAATTATTTTATAAAAAATGCATTATCAAAGGGAATTTCTGTTGATTATAGTATTAAAATTCCAGAAGAAATTAGTATTGAGTCGTTTGATATAAGTAGAATTCTAATAAATGTTTTACAAAATTCAATAGAGGCAATAGAAAAATGCGCTAATGATAAGTATTTAGATATAAAAATGAAATATGATAAAAATATCTTATATATCATGGTAAAAAATACATATAATAGCACAATAACAGAGATTGATGGGAATTTGTTAACAACAAAAAAAGATAAAAGAAACCACGGAATTGGAATTCAAAGTATAAAAAATAGCGTTGATAAATATGATGGTGCGATGGAATATACATGCGATGATAAGTATTTTAAAACATATATAATGCTTTACTTAAAATAGGTAAGGCTGGTGTTGGTTTAGGCAAGGTTCAAAGAATCTTGTCTTTTTTTGTAGATTTCACCAAAAAAAGTTTAAATTTCGGCAATATTACTTTGTAAATCATAATATGGGATATTATGTGATAAAGAATGGAGGGAAAATATATATGAAAAAAAGATTATTAAAATTATTAGCCGGGTCAGCATTTTTGATGACATTATGCAATGTAAACATGACATGTTTTTATTGGATTAATCAACCAACTGTACCTGAAAAAGCAAAAAAATTGAGAAGATTCTAAAATGCTTTCAAAAGTATGTAATAAAATAGTAAATCTACTAATTCAAAATCATATTATTCAAAAGGATGATCGAGAAATTTATTATTTTGGTTTGTACCAAATGATATCTTTTATTTTTAATACAATTACTACTTTAGTAATTGTTTCATTCTTTAATATGTATATAGAAGGTTTACTATTTTGTGTATTTTATTACTTATTACGTTGTTACGGTGGAGGATATCATAGTAAATCAGTTATAGTGTGCTATATTTTGTCAATTTTACTGATAATAGCAGTTTTATGTATAACTATTAAAATAAAGCTAAGTATGCTGTTTTTATCTATTTTTGTAGCAAGCTTTATTTTTGTGTTCTTCGTATCACCAGTCGAAACAAGTACAAAAAAATTGGATGAAAAAGAAAAAAATGTTTATCAGGGAAAAACAAAAGTTATTCTTATTGTTGGAATAATAGTAATTGTGTTGATGCTAATAAAAGGCTTCTATCAAGGAGTTATCAGTATGTCATTATCAATTATTATTGAAGCATTTATGCAAGTAATTGGATTAATAGATAATAAATGTAGAAAGCAACAATTTAAATTGGGAGGATAAATTATGCGGTTTAAGAAATGGACGACAAGAAATATCATTGTTGGGCTCATCGTATTTTTATCAGTTGTTGGTGTAAGTGGCGCTGTTTATTATCAGACAAGTCAGAAAACACAGGCAATTGAGGATAATGGCTATTATGAATGCAGTGGGAAATTTGACAGTAAAATGACGCCGGTATCTAATATGCTTATTATTTTGAAAATAATAAACGGAAGTAATTTCTGTGACGATGGGTGGTATCAAGAAGTTCAGGAATGTCAGAGTATTTTAAATAAACAGATTCAGGAAAATTCTAACAGTAAAGATCCTTATGTCAGACAAATGATGGAGCTGCAACAGGCTATCGTAAAGAAGCTTCATTCATTTTCGACAGAAGCATGGGTCAATATGCTATGTGAAAAAGATGTAGATGATCTTCAAAAAGCATACAATGCCTACCATGATTATTATTATCAACATTATAGTAATGAGGAGGCTGTTTAGATGAAAGCTGGACTTAATAAAATAAAGATAGCCATCATTTCTATGATAGTTCTAGCTATGGCAATTGGTCAGCTTGAACTGTTTGGAAAAGTATATGCAGAAGAACTTGAAAAAATCAAGGAACAGGATCCATATGGAGAATATTATGATGAAAATATCAATAATGTTCATAAGACATCTGCACAAATAATAGAAAAAGGAAATCCTGATGTTATTACAAAAGAACCTTCGGTAGATGAAGAAGATACTTCAAGACAAAATGATCAGGAAATCGTTAAATTAAGAACAGAAAACACAAAAACTTATAAACTGTCAAGTGGGGAATATGTGACAGATTTTTATTTCGAGCAGATACATAAAAAAGAAGATGGAAAATATGTTGAGATTGATAACGATATAGAAAAGAAAACATCGTTATTCAGATCAACACCTTCTTATGAAAATAAAGATGGTCTTTATGACATCAACATTCAAAAAGGCATACTAGAAATTACAGATCCTAAAGACAATGTGCTTACAGTTATGCCTTCTGGAAGTCTTACAAATTATGCTATCAAAGAAAATGTTATTCTGTATTCAGAAGTAGAAAAAAATTTAGATTTAGAATACAGAATCAATTCAAATACGGTTTCACAAAATATCTATATCAATGGGGAACTTGATAAAGATACTTATTCATTTGAAGTTTACAAAGATGACTATGATGTCAGTAAAAATGATGCAGGATCTATTGTTTTTAAGAAAGATAAAAAAGAAATCTTTGTATTAAATGCACCTTATCTTGTTGATAAGGATGGAAACAGAAATCAGGAAGTAGGATATGACTATAAGGAGCTTGATAATGGCAATATCAAAGTTACATTGTCATTAACAACATCTTGGTTAAGTGAAGAAGACAGAGTCTATCCTGTTGTTGCCAGATCAAATGTGGCAGTTGAAAATGTGGATGTTATTGATCTTGAATCAAGCTATATCCGTTCAGGAAGACCAAATATCCAAAGTCAATATTCAGATTTGTTTGTTGGATATGATGATAACTTCTACGGTGGTAAAAATAGCAATATTAAAATTGCCAGAACATTCATCTATTTTGCAATGCCAAATATCGGTGAAAATCAAAGAGTTGAAAATGCTGTTTTGAAACTTTATAAGGAACAGGATCTGGATCGTGCCAATGAGTTAAATGATATCAATATTTATAACTCCAACTATGTTGATCCCGGTAAGGTTACATGGAATACACAGCCGGCAGATAACCAAAAACAGTTTATTTCAAATACCAAGTTTTCTAAACCAAAAGGATTTAAAGAATTTGATATTACAAAGCACGTCCAAGAATTAAAGGATGGACAAAAGAAAACATTGATTCTGCAAGTTACGGATGAATCACCTAACTGGAAATGTAATGTTTTTAATTCAGAATCAACAGGAAATCTGCCAAAGGTAGAAATTTATCACTGTGATGATTTTGATGTCGATCCAAATCTGGACATCAACGAGTTTGACAATGAATTAAGAGTTTACAGTAAAGACGGTCAATATTTTGAAGCAATCAGCATGGATGGTATTGCCAAACCAAACAGTGATATTGATTTTGATCTTTATGCCAAAACAAATGAAACAGATTTTGAACTTGTAAAATCACAACATGCCAAAGAAAAAAGTTCACCTTATTTCATAGATCCAGTTTATATAACTGATCCAATTGATGGAACCCAAAAATATGAAAAGGGTGAAGTCAACTATACGACGAGCTATCTAAAAATTGGAGATATTCCAAAATACGATACGTTCTATGAATATCGAATGAAAGTTAAAAAGGATGGAACTGAGTCAGAAAAAGAACTGATTACAGACGGATTTATTATCTATAAGGTAAAACTTGGAGATAATCTTAAATCTATTGCATCACACTATGGTTTGAAGGTAGATGATATTAAAAAAGACAATAATACATCTACAAACAAGGTCAAAGAGGGAGATGTTCTTTTCTTAAGATTTGCAAAAGATAATCCAAAAGTACCTAAGGATGTCTATAGACCACCATTAAAGCTTTCATCTTTTGAGGCAAAATATGTTTACAGAGGGCCTGCATGCTACGGAAACTGTGCAGTTGCCGATCCAGTTAATACAAGTATTGGAAATTTCTATCATGAATCAAAAGATTTTACTTTAACAGATTTTGATGAATTAAGCTTGACGCGTGTCTATAACTCTTATGGAGAAGATAACGCATCGATTTTTGGAAACAATTATTCATCAAATATTGAACAGTACGTTTCCTATGATAAAGACGATAACATGATCTTTTACAGAGGAGATGGAAAGATCTTAAAAATTGAAAAGAAAGATGGAAAATATGTACCTAAACTTATTGATCGTCTTACTGTCAATGTTGATGGTGACTATGTTTCTATTAAAGATGATAAAGAAGATATTACATATATCTTTGATGAATATGGAATTCTGACATCTATTAAAACGAAAACGGGATTTGAATCACGTATCAACTATGATGAATATGGATTTATTACAAATATTGATATGGGAAACAAACAAGTAACATTTGAATACAATGATTATCATCTTGTCAGCAAAATCAACTTGCCAAATGGTACAAATGTACAATATCAATATAACGCAGACAGACAGCTTACAGCATTTATTGATGCCAATGGAAACAGTGAACAATACAGCTATGATAAAAATGGCAAGGTAAAAAGTATTACAGACAAAAATGGAAATACTTTGGCACAAAATACCTATAAGGATAACGGAGTTGTCGTTTCACAAACGGATGCCAATGGAAACAAGGTCTCTTTTGACTATAAAGGAAATACGACAAGTGTTACCTATAATGATAAGGAAACAGAAAAGTATGTTCTTGATGACAGCTATAAGGTAACAAAAATTACAAAGGCGGATGGATCATCGAAAAGCTATAGCTATAATGATGCTGGAAATATGATCAGTGAAACAGATGAAAAAGGTCAAAAGAAAACATATGAGTACAATAAAAAAGGCTATCTGACATTGCAAAGCAATCCAGATGGAACAAGTGAAAAATATACCTATGATGAAAATGATAATGTAACATCAAAAACATCTGCGGATGGTACGAAAGAAACCTATAAATATGACAGCAACAGCAATCTGATTTATGAAAACAGTGAAGACAGAAAAGGTGTGACTTATGAATATAATGAACAGAACCTTCTTGTCAAAGAAACAGATGCTCTTGGTGTATGGAAAAGCTATGCCTACGATGGCAATCAGGTTGTAACAGTTACTCACAGCAATGGTCTGGTAGAAAACTACAGCTATGATGCCATGGGAAATATTGTTAATGAATCTGATTCAAACGGTCGTACAACAGTATATGTCTATGATAATCGCAATCAGATCATCAAGAAAACAGATTCCTATGGAAACAGTGAAGAATACAAATATGATGGAAATGGAAACGTTGTTGAATATATCGACAAGCTTGGAAGCAAAACAGTTACAGTATATGATAAAAATAACAACGCTATCCAAACTCAAAAGGGAAATCTAAAAACATCTAAGAAGTATGACAATCGTGATCGTATTATCAGTGAAACAGATGAACAAGGACTTACTAAAAAATATACGTATGACGCCAAAGGACAAATCGTAAAGGAAACGGATGCCTATGGTCAGGTTACAACGCATACTTATGATGCAGTCGGTCATGAAATCAAGACAGTTGATGGAAAAGGAAATACAACATCAAATGAATATGATGGAGATAATCTTGTAAAGACAACAGATGCAAGAGGAAATGTTACATCCTATGAATATGATGAGTTTAACAGAGTTGTAAAAACAACTTTACCTAATGGAAAAACTGAAACAAAAGAATATGATAAAAATGGAAATATCATTAAGACAGTAGATCAAAGGGGACTTGCCAATACCAAAGAATATGATACTTTTGACAGAGTCATTAAAGAGGTCAATGAGCAAGGTGTTGCTATTTCAAATGAATATGATGTCTATGGTCAACTGATTAAAAAGACAGAAGATAAAAAGACAACAACATACAGCTATGATGTTTATGGAAACACTCTCAGTGAAACAGATACCTATGGAAATACAAAGACAAGTGAATATGATAAGCTCGACAGACTTGTTAAGGAAACGGATGAACTAGGCAATGTTACACAACATAAATATGATGCAATGGACAATGAAACAGAAACGATTGATGCCAAAGGAAACAGCGAAAGAAAAATTTATGACATCAACAGTATTCTGGTTCAGGATGTTGATAAACTTGGAAACATTACAACTTATAAATACAATGACAAGGGTCAACAAGTCGAAACGGTTGATGCCTATAAAAATACAACAAAATTTGAATATGACAAGTTTGGTAATGTAACTAAGACAACAATCAATGATACACCGGTAGAAATCAAATCTTATGATGAATACGGGCGTGTTACAAAAACAAACAAGATCAGTGAGGTCACTGTTGAAGAATATGATAGTTTTGATCAGGTCATCAAGTCTACGAATCAGACAACAGGACTTGTTACAGAAACTGAATATGATAAAAATGGAAATGTAACCAAAACATCTGATAACGGTGGAAAAGTAACAACTCATGAATATGATGACTTCAGTCAGGAAGTCAGCTCAACAGATCCATATGGCAGAGTTTCAAGCAAGACATATGACAAGTATGGTCGTGTTGTTAAAGAAGTAAGCAATACAAATGAAGCAACAGATTATGAATACGACAAATATGGAAATGTAGTCAAGACGACGAATCATCTTGGTTCGGTAACTGATTCGACATATGATCTGTTAAACAGAAAAGTCAGTGATTCAACAGATGGCAAGAAAACCTTGACATACAGTTATGATGCCAAAGGTCAGCTTGTTTCAACACACGATTCATTTACTGATAAAACAGATACGGTCAAATATGATGCTTTAGGACAGGCTGTTGAAAAGACAGACAAGCTTGGAAATGTAACCAAGACAGATTATGATGCCAAGGGTCAAGTCATCAAGGAAACAGATGCTGCTGGAAATGCAACTATTAAAGAATATGATATCTATGGCAATGTTATTAAGGAAACGGATGCCCTTGGAAACAGTTCACAGACACATTACAATGCCTTCGGACTTGTTGAAAAAGAAGTTGACAAGAGAGGATTTGCAGTATCTTACGTTTACAATGACAAATTCCAGCTTACTGAAATGACAGACAAGCTTGGAAACAAAGCAACATTTGAATATAATGACCAAGGATTTGTATCAAAAGCAACAAACCAAAATGGATTTGTCAGCGAGTATGAATATGATATTTATGGTCAAAAGACCAAAGAAACAGATCCAAATAAAAATGTTACAGAAAATGAATACGATCTGCTTGGTCAGGTAGTAAAAACTGTTGAACCAAGAAAGACAACAGTCAATAAATATGATTCTCTTGGCAGACTTGTTTCTGTCAAAGAAAATGATAAGACAACAAAAGAAAATGAATATAATGATTTGAATCAAATCGTTAAATCAACAAATGCCTTAAAATATGTTTCAACTTATGAATATGACAAATATGGAAATAAGACAAAAGAAACCTATGAAGAACATGAAACAGTTAACAAATATGATGTCAATTCACAACTTATCAAGAAAACAGAAAATAAGGATAAGGTGACAACATACAGCTATGATGCTTTAGGAAGAGAAGTAAGTCAAAAACAAAACGACAAGGAAATCATTTCAAAAAAATATGATGCTGTAAGCAATGTTGTTGAAAAAACTGAAAAGGGTCTTACAACACAATATCGCTATGATGCTTTAAAACATCCAGTACAGTATCTTTACCCATCATTGGAAGATGGAAGCATGAAAGCAATTGTATCTGTTGATTATGATGAAGAAGGCAACGCTGTTCAATATAAAGATATCTATGATCATGTTATCAAAAGAGAATATGATGCCAACAGCAATATGATTGCAGAAACAAACAGCAATGGCTTTATTACAAGATATCAATATGACAGCTTAAATAACATGACAAAAGTACAAAGTCCTCTTGAAAGAGTGATGAAGTACGATTATGACGGAAACAACAATCTTGTTGAAAGAAGTTATAATGATAAAAAAGCAACTTATGAATATGATGAAGCTGATAATCTTATTAAAGAAGTAAGCGAATATGGACTTACTGAAACTTATCAGTATGATGATTTCGGTCAAATGACATCTTATACAAAAAACGATGGAACAACGATCGATTATTCATATGATGCATTGGGAAGAAAGCTTTCAGAAGGAACAAGACAGTTCAAATATGATGCCTATGACAACCTTTTAGAAGCAGACTATAACAATAAGAGTGTCAAGTATACCTATGACAAGTTCAACAATATTACAAAGGTCAAAGATGCCAACGACAATAATGTTGAATATAAATGGGATATCTATGGAAACAGAACTGAAATTAAGTATAATGATTATACAATAGGCTATACCTATAATCAGTTTGATAAAATAGACAAGGTTTCTAAAAATGGCAAGAAATATGCATCCTACAGCTATGATGTAAGAGGAAATACAAAATCATTAGAAAGAAATGGTATTACTACAGATTACAGTTATGATGAACTAAATCGTAGAACAGCTTATGTCAATACTAAAGGTGACAAGACACTGTCAGAATACAAATATGAGTATGACGGACAGGACAATGTTATTTCAGAAACAATCAATGGTGTCGTTAACAGCTATGACTACAATGAATCGGATGAATTGAAAGCTTCAACAAAAACGATTGATGGAAAAACAGTCATAACTGAATATAGCTATGATCTTTTTGGAAACAAAGTAGAGTCATCAAGTGATGGAACAAATAAAATCTATCGCTACAATGACAAAAATCAGTTGACAAGTATTAAATCAAAAGATGGACTTACTGATATCTATTATGATAAAAATGGAAATGTAAGAGATATCTACTATGCAGGCGGATACAAAGAATATTATCAATATGATGAATTTGGTCAATTGACTACTTTAAAAACAAACAGAGACAGAACTTACAATTATGAATATGATGGTGAAGGTGATCGAATTCATGAAGAAAAGATCATCAACAGCCCATATGATTTAGATTACAAACAGGATACAGAAGAATGGTTCGACTATATGCAGTCATTACCATTTGCTGAAGTAGAAGAACTGTTGGATGCGAAAAAATCAGATGAATCATTTGATGCAATGAGATATCAGCTTACATACAGAAGAAAAAATGGATTGTGTGCAAGTAATCTCATTAAGGATCCAAAATCCAATGAAAAATGTGAATACAAAGATTATCTTTTAGATAAGACAGCTGAAAACACACTTGTGCTTTCTGAAAATGACGATGTTCATATCTATGGAGAAGAACGAATCTCAACAGAAAATGCAGATGGAACACAAACTTATTTGAGTGGAAACAATCAAAGTGTAATGGCTGAAATATCATCAAAAGGAACAATGTCACAGATTGAATATGATGACTTTGGAAAAACAGATGATAAAACAAGCGGTTATGGTTATGATGGAGAAAAACTTGATACAACAGGAAATATCTATTTAAGAGCAAGATACTACAATCCAAGAATTGGACAGTTCGTACAGATTGATGATTATAAGGGAACACAGGATAACATTACAAGTCAAAACCGATACACATACTGTTTGAATAATCAATACAAGTATGTAGATCCTAGTGGACACAAAAGCATCTTATCAATCATTGCTAGTGCCGCAAATAGTGTTATAAATGCTGTTGGAAGTATTTTCAGCAATAAGAAAGATGAAAAGAAAAAGACAGTAAAGAAACCAACGACGGTGCCATCAAAAACAACAGGTGCAATTGCTTCGGCAGTTTCTAATGCAGTAAAAATAGTTAATGAATCAACGAAGGCAGTAAAAAAAGTTGTACAACCTGTAAAAAAAGTAAAGGCTAAAGAACCGCAACCGTGTCCATCACCTAAGTCAGATAAGATATTAGATCAACTGCAATTTATAATTGATGTTATTGGATTTTTACCAGTAGCAGGGGATGTATGTGATGCTGTTAATGCATTAATATATTTTGCAAGAGGAATGATTATAAGTGCAATTATTTCCATTGGATGTATTGTATTTACAATGGTTGCAGATTCTTTACTAAAACCATTAAAATGGGCTGCTGGAAAAGCAACGGATCTTGCAAAACGTATTTTAGAAAAGCTTCCTGATTTTCCAAAAAGAACAATTTCTTATTTGAAGAAAGTACCTGGAAAAATAAAACAAATTCCTTTGGTTAATAAATGCTATTCAACAGTGAGCAGTTTATGTTCAAGACTTTCAAGTTATATTGATGACCTATTTGGAAGAGTATCAACAAAAGTTGCTGAAGAGTGGAGCTTACCTGCAAAATTACGAGGTACAATAATTGAGGAAAAACTTGCAAAAATTCAATATGCAGCATATGAGCATGTTGGAAAATTAGCAGATGGGTTCTTCCCAGTATTTGATTTCTTCAAAAATGGAGAAGGAATCAGCGTTAAAACAATTGATGTGACGTTACCAAGTTATGAAAAGGACAGTGCTATACTAAGAAAAGTTAAACAGTATGCTTCTGATTTAAATGATGATGTCATCTTAAGAAAAGTAAATAACTTTAAAAAAGGACAAGAATTAGGTGATAAATTGGATGCGGTTAGAAAAGTTAGTACAAAAAGATTGGATATTTATATTCCAAAAGGATCACTTTCTAGGACTAAAGATATACCGGGTCAGATAGGAGATGTCCTTATTCGAATATTTGAATACTGATATTAACATGATTACTGCATTGCATCATTAATTATGCAATGCAGTAGATTCGATAAAAAGGAGTTTTTATGGATAGGATTTCAATAAAGATTACATTTATTACAAGAGAATTTGTCAATACAGAATTTATGAAAAGTTTATTAGCTCAATTAAATTTAAGAGAAAATCTTACATGGAGCAATATCCGTTCCGAAAGATTCTCATCATCGCTTTCAAAAAATGCCAAAGAAGAAACGGAATGGGTTTTAAATAATGCCAATTTATGGTATTGGTATTTGTCATTTTTTTCCTTTAATGATGATCTTTATTTTAGGATGGAACAAACAAGAAATGTTTTGGGTGTTTCTTATATTCTTTTAAAATGTAAAAATGATTCATCAATTATTAATCAATGTTTGGATATTTTAAAGGCTCTTTTTCGAGATCGCTATTTTATGATTCATGTGATAGATGAAAAAATATACGAATATCAAGCGCAAGCTCAAGAAGATTTATATAATAAATGGTTTAATCGTTTCAAAAAAATGAAAGCTAATTATAAATTGAGAAGCGATTCATTACGAATTTATGATGAATTAGGAATCAACGTTGGCCTCAGCAGGAAAATGTATTTTGGTCGCTATATGCTTGAGTATTTTGATAAAGAAAGACTGTTATCATGTCCCTATGTTTATCATTCAGAAGAAACAAAGAATGGTATTGAAATACAACTCTATGAAGATTTAATGCAGGGAAGAGTTCTTTTTAAAGAATGGAAAATTAGGCATTATTATCAAATAGATAAGATTGCAAAAGAAATTTCTTCAAAATTAAGTCTGTTAGAGGGAGCGGATTGTCTTTACAGTATGGAAAGTTTTATACCTTATAAACCAATTTATTTTTATAATAATTCAGTTCAAAAAGAGTCAAGAAAAGGATTGAAAAATAAACACATTATTCCCGCAGATATTTTTTATAAAGAAATACTATTAAGTAAATATAAGAAAACACATTTTAGAAAGATGGATGAAGACTGTTTAGTCGATGCTTCTTTATTGGGATTGTTGTTGTATATTAAAGACGAAGAGTCAGATGTAAAAAGTATTTTTGAGACAGAAGCAATAATTTCAATTGAACAATTTGAAGATGATCCATATGAATTTGCGAAACAAAAAGGATATCAGTTTTCAAAAATTAATAAACATAAGTATTTACTAGAAAAAGAGGATGAAAAGATTCTAGATAAACAATATTACTATGAAGATGAAGATCTTAAATTTATTATAAATCTAGAAGTACGAAAAGAAAAATTGAATGAAACTGAAATAAAAGAAGTTGTTTCGGAATTTGATAGGATGAATAAAAGTGCTAAAATAAGAAAAATGAAATAGGAGGAAAACAAATGTTTTTTAAAAAGAAAAAAAGAAATTTAGTAGATGATTTGGAGTTAGCATCTAAGTGGGTAGCCAAAGCATTAAATTCATCAAATTATCAAGCTGATTATAGTGTAGAAAGTTTAAAAGAAATAGATCGTTTCTTTAAAGAAGAAAATAAGCCAGATGGTATTTTAAGTAAGAACGTTGGACAAATTCTCTTTTCTTTAGGAGCTTATGTAGGGGATGTCTTTATTAAAGAATTTGGTGGAAAATGGGTGACAGATGATGGAAAAGATGCAGAAGTCAATGTACAAGTTGTCTTAGACAATGGAATCAGTTTTTTACCAGTTGTTTCTTGTATGAAAGTATATCAAGCTAGTGAAGAAAGCAATCTTTATACGCTTTATCTTGCTATAAAACAAGCTGCAGGTGAATAGATAATTCAATAAATGCGAATGGATTATAAATATGTAAATTAGTTTATTTGAATTTTAGAAACATACAATTACTAAAGTTTATAGTAGAAATGCTATAAACTTTATCTTTTGCAAAAAATTATTTTTATAACTAATTTAAAATAGGACAAATAATAGAAATTAATTAAAAATTATAATAATCAATAATTACGGTTTCTAATACATTTATAAAAATTAATGAGTAATTCATAATTTTTTAAATGTGATTAAAATTTATTTTAAGAAAAATATTTTTAAATATTTAGGAGGAAGAAAAATAAATAAAATGAAAACAAAATCTAAATTAACTTATTTAATAAACATAATAATATGTATGTTAATAATTACTGGAATTTATTTAGGTGGTATTTTTATATTAGATTATTTAAATAGTCAAGGATTTATAAAAAATCACTTTAGTACATTTTATCAAGATGCAATAAGACAAAGTATAAGTGTTTTTGGAACATTTTTAACAATTGGTACAACTTGGTCAATTTATCATATGGACTCAAAAAAATATAAGGATAAAGAAATTGAATTGAGATATATAGAATCAAGACCTTTTTTTCATTTGAAAAATGTCGAGGGCAAAAAGGTGATTAGTTTTAAATCCCTTAAGCAAGAGGGAATTGTATTAATTAATGTTAAAGTATTTTATTTTGGTTTTAATGCACGTTTACTTCATATTGATGAATTGCATGATATGTCTTGTGGTGAGAATGATACAGGAATTGATAATTATATTGTATTAGATCAAGAAAAATATTTCTTGTCTCAATTTATAGCTGTAAAAGCAACGACTATTTATAATGAATCGGTTTATTTTGTAAATGATTGCTTTGAACAAAGAGGATATAATTTTATAAAAGAAATAAATAAAAATAAATCAACACTTGTTCAATTCAAAAATATTAATGGAGATATTATAGGTGAAGAAAAATTTAATAAAAAAATTAGTTCAATAATTAAATATCTAGATGATAATTATGATGTATCAGTGTATAGAGATCAAACACTGGTTAATGATATTAAACAAGCTATGGTAAAGCTCCAAGAAAGAAATATAAATGACTTATCCCTAGTTATTACTTTGATAAGAAATTATAGAAATGATATTAAATACGATGAAGTTATTAGGTTGTTACAAAGTGCAAAAAATATCCTTAGTAATACTGATGAAACAGCAGGAAATGAAGTACCCGCAGAGGAGTATGGATATTTTATAGGTAATCTTATATGTACTGAAAATTTTAGAAACAAATACAGTAAAATATTTGAAAATGCTATGTCAAATAAAGTTGATAGCAAACAAATTATGATTGATTATTTGAATGATTATATTAATGAATTCATAAATGCTAAATTACGCGGTGAGGAAATAAATAAAGATTATCCCCTAAGAAACTTAGAAGTGTATCTTTCACATTATGTAGAATCTGTTACTAAAATTGATAATACTGAAATAATGGGTCATATGGCAAGTCTTTTAGACAGGGTTGAAAAGGAAAAATAAAATGAAAGAGATTATAAAAATATTTGAAAATTCAATGTCACTAACTATTACAACCATAATAGCAGCTATTGGAGTAGGGTTAAATGTTTGGTTTAATAAAAAAGCGATGGGAGATCCCCAAAGGGAAGAATTGATAAAAAGTAAGTTTGAAATATATAAGGATATGTATTTGCAAATAGTACTTATAAAAAGAAGTCATTGCTTAAATAAATCAGCAAGTGAGATAGATGAAATAATAAAAAATTATTATAAAAATTTAATAGAAAATGAAAGAGATAAATTAGTTCTGCTTGATGGACGTACCATAAATTTGTTCGAAGATATATTTAATGAAAAACATACAAATAATACTAATACAGAACGTACAGGCAATACAGAAGCCGATAGTGAAAAAAGGTGGGAACAATCTATGCGATCATATAAAAAGTATAAGTTGGAATCTAATATAAAAAAGGAGTATGAAAAGTTAAAGAGGAGAATGAAATATCCTGTACATTATGTACGACATATTATTGCTAATATTGGTCCTTTTGGAATGATTATATGTACAACTGGATTATGGAGTTTGTCAGAAAAAGGATTGACTGATCATAGTTGGATTGTGCTTGCATTCATAATAGGTGAAGTTATTGGTATGATAATTACAATTTATAATATTGGTTATGTTGGTGAATATTAAAGATTTAAAGAGCTAATATCGATAGCATGATTTAAGCTCTTTTTTTGTATAATTTACTAAAAAAAATTAATAATCGTATCGGTAGTGAAATTAGACAAAGTCTAAAGCACTACTTTTTTTATACCCCGCTTTAGACATTGTCTATTAAGGGGGATGCATTTGTGCATAAAATCAGATCTCCTCCTGATTATCTTCAGCCAAAAAAATACAGGAGGAAGATAGGATGGAAAACGATTATAAAAGAAACTATTTTTGGATCAAAAGAGATCTTAAAGGAAACAGACACTATTATTTTAAAATAAAAGGTCAATACCACGAGGTATCGGAAGAAGTATATAAAACTTGTTACAATTCATTTAAAAAAGAAGAACGTGAAAAAGAAAAGAGAAATGAGTTTAAAGTATCCAGTTTAGATCAGTTAGATAATAATAATACAGCGCTTGTAGATAAGATTGCTGATAGTAATAATCAATATGATACTTTTAATGTCAATGAAGAAGTTGAAAATGTAATGAACAGCATTAATCAGCTTTCAGAAGAAGATAAGAATCTTATTACGAATCTTCTTATCAAGAATAAAACAGAAAGAGAACTCTCTGCATTGATGGGTGTTTCTCAACCAGCAATACATAAACGTAAAAAAAGAATAATAGAAAATATCAAAAATAAGTCAAAAAAGTAACTTGTTTTTTTTTTAAAGGTTATCAAGTAATAAAAAAATGTCCAGTTATATATGAGGGGAGTTATTAAGCATCTCCTCTCAGGAGGACATTGAAAACAGAATAGTCTGAATCAGCAACAAAAAGTTTTCTAGCACGTTGATAGTTGCGCCAAGAGAATATGTGAACATAGAAATGTAAGGTCACAATAAAATGTGAACTTTTTTCTCTGTTTCGTATTGGAGCGAGAAACAACTGATCATAAAAAGGTAGGGATAGACCTTTGCCGATATGAAAACGCAAATGATACTTCACTCTATTCAACAGTCGAGCGTGAACAAACCGTCGCAACAATTGAGGAGTGGTCTTTGACACGTGTGTCGTATGTTCTTGATGATCCTATACAGAAGCTGGTTTGGACAATGGAAAACAGACTTGAACCGATACGTTTATTGATAGATCGTGACACCTGTAAAAAAATGCAGGTGTCATCATTGTGTTAATAAAGGAAAGGATTGATCTTATGAAAAAAGTACATATTTTAACACAAGAAGAAAATAAACTTTCTTCGAAGCAGTTAGAGGAATATATGGAATTCGCTGCTAAAAACAATTATGAACTTACTGGAGAATTGCATTTTCATTTTTCCAATGCTTTTTATGAACCAGAGAAGTTTGTGAATACAATAAAGGATCTTACAACAAGCAGGACATTTGTTACTGATGGTGAATGTATTGTATTTGCTAATGCATTCAATGATGGAAGACTGCTTAAGGCATTTGAAGATAATGGCTTTGAAGTCTATGAACGTGACAGTGGTCGTCTCATTCAGGATGTGTTCAATGAATTCAACGAAAGACAGATTCATACTTTGAAAGCTGTAATTAACAGTGCATTAGAATCAGCGGTTAATAACAAGCCGCTGTTTGTAACAAGCAATTCAAACAGTGAAGCCACTCATGATTGTGTACGAGAATATGTATCCAAGTATGACTTGGATCATGCTGTTGTTATTCAACTTTCAAATCTGAATGAAGAATTTAAAAAACAGATTGTAGATGTCATAAAAAATGAAAAGTGTGACCATCTGGTACTTATTGAACCTGATTCTTTTTCAAAACAAATGCAACAGGATGTTGTTGACTTTGCATTGGAAAATAATCTGAAAGTAGACAGTTACTATGCACAGCCAGAAGTTGAAATTTCATTACAGATGAAAGGCATGGTTAACTGATTGAATGGATATCTTTGATTACTATTACATATATACATGCCTGAAGAAACTTGTCACCTATAAAAAGATCACTAAAAATGTTGCCAATAAAGTTCTGAAAAAGTATGAAGAAGAATGTAATCCACTTGTCAGATATCATTTTTAAATTCACAAAATAAAGCGAATAATGTCATGGATAGTTCGAAAGAGTTGTGGTACTGTGTGTGGTGATAAGAAAGGGGATTTTTAGAATGGCTCAAGCTCAAAAACAAGTACGCATTATCGAACCACTGGAAAGATTTGTAAACAGAATCAATCTTGTTGGCTGTTATGCAAGAGTCAGTTCAGACAGTGAAGATCAGCTTAATTCATATAACAATCAGGTTGACTTCTATGAATCCTATGTCAACAGTCTTGAAAATTCGAAACTGGTTAAGATCTATACAGATGAAGGAATAACTGGAACAAGAATGGACAAGAGAGACGGTTTTCTTCAAATGATTGAGGACTGTCGAAAAGGTCTTATAAATACAATTATAACTAAATCGATCAGTCGATTTGCACGAAATATAACGGAGACACTTTCAGTAGTAAGAGAACTGAAATCAATAGGTGTCTCCGTTTATTTTATGACAGAAAAAATTGATACAGCAAAAATGGGAAGTGAAATGATGCTTGCTGTTTATGCTGCCTGTGCTGAAATTGAATCAAAAGCAATTTCAAATGCACAAAAATGGGCATTTCGTACAAGGGCAAAAGAAGGAAGATACAATCAACCGAAACTGCCATATGGATATCAAAGAATAGATGGTGAAGTAAAAGTCATAGAAGAAGAAGCAAAGATTGTTGAAGATATCTTTAATAAATATGTGAATAAAGATTTTTCGGTAACAAAACTTGTGGATTATCTGAATAAACATTATTTCAAAAAGAAAAAGTGGTCACAGTCCACAGTTTCATCAATGCTTAAAAATGAAAGGTATTGTGGAGATATGCTTCTTCAAAAAAAGTATTCACCTGATGTCTTTCCTTATAAGTTAGTCACAAATAAAGGTGAACTTGCACAGTATTATGTTTACGATGTGTTTCCAAAAATCATTGATCGTGAACTTTTTGAAAAGGCAAATGAAAAACTTGTGAACAACAAGTTGAAATTCAACAAAAACCAGACGGATGGAAACAGAGAATATCTGCTGACATCAAAAATCAAATGTGAACATTGTGGTGGAACTTTTAAAAGAAGGGTGTTGAGGAATAAAGAATATTGGAGTTGCAGTAATCATGTTGCTTCAGCAAAGAAATGTGAAGTAAAAATGATTGAAACGGATGAAATAGAAGATGCATTTTTAAAAATCTTTTATAAGCTCAAAGAAAATATTCATGTTTTGGAAGCCTATAAAAAACATATTGTGAATTTTACGACAAATGACGATGACAAATGTGAACTTGATCTCGTTAATCGTGAACTTAAAAAAGTAAGCAGTTCTATCAATACACTTGTTCGATATTATCAGAAAGATCTTATAAGTCTGGAAGATTACAAGAAAAAGCATAACGAGTTGCTGGTAGACAAATCGGTTTTCGAAATGCAAAAGTGCAAACTCAATGAAAAAATCTATCAGAGATTTGAAGTGATACAGACACAGATCATTATTGAATGTCTGGAATCAGTAAAAGAAATCACTTCACTGGATGAAGAAATATTCAATACTTTAGTTGATTCGATTGAGGTGGGAACATTGGATATCCAGTTCATATTGAAAAACGATCTTAAGTTAAAAGTAGAAAGGAAACAGTTCTAATGGATAAAGAAAAGGCAAAAGAAAATAGAATGGTACAGCAGTTTTTTAAAAACAAGGTTTTTTGGGGGATTGACAGTATTCCTTTAAAAAGAAAAATCTACAGAGGTAAAAGAGATAAGGATGGATCTCGAAAAAATGAATGCTTCTATGTAAGTGAAGATCAGAAATATCGAATTGAAGAAAGAGTTCTAGTCAAGAATGTGAATTTGTTGCTGGAAGAAGTTATCAATATGAAAGACAAATACATACAAGGATGGAACAGTGAATCAAGTGAACAGTATTTTGAAATACTGAACAGAAATGCACTTCAAAATGTGAATACAGAAAGTGACTACAAGAATTTTATCTGTGACTATCTGAATCAGCAAAGTTCACAGGAATATGAAAATGTGAAGTTAAAAAGCAATATAGAAAAATGTGAATTCAAGAATATTATTGAAAAGATTGAGGTATATGAAACAGGAATACTGAGTATTTTCAATAATGGTCTTGAACTTTTTATTAATTATTAAGGAAAGGAGGTAAGATTGTGAACTATATTATCAGAGATGACAAAGAACATGAAACAACTGCACCGAAAGTTAAAGTGATTGCTCCAAGGAAGAAGTTCCAGCCATCATACAATGACAGGCAGAACAGGAAAATAAGAGTTGGAGCATACTGCAGGGTCTCAACGGATTCTGACGAACAGGAACTGAGTTATGAAACACAGTGTGAATATTATGAAAACTACATAGGCAGTCATGAAAACTGGGAACTTGTTGCCATTTATTCAGATGAAGGAATAACGGGTACATCAACCAATAAAAGATCAGATTTTATGCGTATGATTGATGATGCTCGAGCAGGAAAACTGGATATGATCATTACTAAAAGTATTACAAGATTTGCAAGGAATACTGTTGATTCGCTGATGTATTTAAGAATCCTCAAGGAATACAATGTCGATGTCTACTTTGAAGTGGAGAATGTTCACAGTCTAGAAGCAAATGAGATGTTGCTGACGATCCTTTCAAGTGTTGCTCAACAAAGCAGTGAAGATAAAAGTGAAAGTATCAAGTGGGGGTATCAAAGGCAGTTTGAAAAAGGAAAGGTTTATGCTGCCAACATGTATGGCTATAAGTCAAACAGAGGAACACTTGATATTATTGAAGAAGAAGCAGAAGTTGTTCGAGAGATCTTTTCTAAATATCTTTCAGGAATGAGCGAAAGTAAAATAGCAAGGTACCTGACGGAAAACAAAGTCCCCAAGAAGAACGGGAGTACAAAATGGGATTCAGGAACAATTGGCAGGATGCTGCAAAATGAAAAGTACAGTGGGGATGCTCTTTTAAAGAAGACATTCAGCATAGATTTTCTTCATAAGAAACGGTATAAAAATGAAGGTCAGAAGAAAATGTACTTTGTGGAAAACAGTCATCCTGCGATTGTGACCAAAGAAGTATTCAAAGCAGCTCAAGTAGAAAGAACAAAAAGGAACATGAAATCAAATGATGAAAAAGAAGTTGTGGAAAGTCACCATCAGAATCGCTATTCATCAAAAAATCCTTTAAGTAATAAAATCATCTGTTCAGAGTGTGGCGCCTTATATAGAAGGACTGTCTGGACAAAAAGAAATAAGGAAAAAGAACCTGTATGGAGATGTTCAAACAGGTTGAAGAATGGAAAAGCAATCTGTCCAAACAGTGTGACTTTAAAAGAAAAGCCATTACTGGATGCTTTGACATCATTGATCAATGGAAAAACAAAATCAAAAGAAAAAACACGACTTGAACTTGCTAAAGAATTATCGGAATATTTGAATCCAAAAGATATTACTGAGAAGAAACAAAAACTGAATTGTGAATTAGAAAATGTGAATTCACAAATAAACGAATTATTAGATAAAGGAATGTTACTTGTTGCCAGAGGCGTTCAAGACGAAAGTCAAATTGAGGAACACTTGGCACAATGTTATCAAACCAAACAAATGCTTAAAAAAGAACTGCAAAAGCTTGATGACAAATACAATGCATTAAAGCAAGGCAGACAGGAAAAACTATTAAAAACGTTAGAAAAAAACAGCAATGAACATACTGTTATGACACAAGAAGATCTTGCAGTTTTTATTGATAGAATTGTCGTGAAAAAAGACAAGATTGAAATAGAAACAATAGATGATCAAAAATGTGAACTCCTATTAAATCAGATAAGTTAGAAATTTTTTTAGATGAATGCAAATGTTTATTAAATATAGTAAAATATATTTAATAATTACCATAAACAGATGGGAGGAACATTATGAATATAGAGATAAGAGGAAAGAAAATACTGTTGATTGGTAATGGATTTGATTTAGCACATGGGTTACCAACATCATATAGTTATTTTCTTGATTTTTGTGATAAAGTAGAAAAGAAATTTAATTTTCAATCAGGAATAAATGAAAAGGATTATAAGACAAATGAGCTTAATGATTGGAATATAGATGATTCTATAAAATCCAAGTTGTATGAATGGGATAAAAATACAAATAATAATCTAAATAAATTATTTATTGAGATATATGATAATATTAAAGACAATATTTGGATAAATTATTTTTTAAATATTAGATATACTCTTGGAAAAAACTGGATAGATTTTGAATCTGAAATTTCAAATATAATACAAGCATTTGAATGCATAAGAGATAATATAGAAAGAAGAGAACGTATACAACAAGGTGAAGGGAGCAAAGTCATAAAATTAGAAGTTGTAAAGGGTTTTGTGAATATTTCAACAGAAATTGAAGGACTTAAAGAATTAGATCTAGAAGATATGTATACAAATTTAAAACTTTTTGATGTATATATTAAAAAAATGACTGTAGATTTGGATAAATTAATAAGAGCATTAGAAATATATATTAGTGAGTTTATAAATAAAATAGAAGTGTTACAAAAAAATGATGATATCAAAGACATTAATCCAGATTGTGTTTTGTCATTTAATTATTCTAATACATATGAAAGAATATATGGTCAATCAAATAAAGTTGAATATGATTATATCCATGGTAAAGCGGATAAAACTAATAATGTAAATACTTGTAATTTGGTTCTTGGAATTGATGAGTATCTAGAAGAATGTGATAGAGATAATAAGTTAGAGTTTTTACCATTTAAAAAATTCTATCAAAGAATTTTTAAATCAACAGACAGTTCTTATATGGAATGGGTAGATGAAATAAGACAAAATTCAAATTATCCATATGAACTTTATATTTTCGGTCATTCACTAGATAAAACTGATAAAGATGTTTTGGAATTATTAATATGTAATGATAATGTACAAACTAAAATATACTACCATCGAAAAAGCAACGATGATAAAAAAGAATTAGGTAAATTGATAAGAAATCTAGTACGAGTTATAGGATCAAAGGAATTAATAAGGAGAACGGGTGGATCACATAAAACAATTGAATTTATACCACAGACACTTCCTGAAGCAGATTAAAGTAATCAGTTATTTCTATTTGTTAAATTAAAGAAGTATGAGGGTTCTGAATTCTTGTTAGTATATTTTTAATATGATATACTAATCTTGTTTAAAAATTAAATATTCGATTTAATATATGCAGCAAAAGTGATTGTAAGAATTTTATATATGGTGCTGAATTACTTTTTTGAAAAGCTAAAAATACATTTAATGACATCTATATTAACTCTTAAATTCAAAATTAAGAGTTAAAATGGATGTCATCGAAAAATTGTCGATGAAATCAACGTTTTTTAAGATATTTTAAAGAATCAAAAAATAGCGATTTACGTGGATGTCACCCATATAAAAGGGTGTCACTATCTAAAAATCGCTATTTTTTACTTCAGAGATGAGGTAAAATGGATGTCATTAAAAGAAAGCAGGAAACCAAATGAAATTTTATATTAACAATAAAGAATTAAGTGAAAAAGTATTTTGGAGAACACTAGAATCATTAGTAAGTCCAATGCAAAGAGTACATATCTTGGATGGGATGAAAGTGAAGATTGCCGATTATTTATGTTGGATTGAAATAGTGTAATGCTTTTAAAAGTGAATATGACAGATGAGATAGTAAATCAAGTGATTTACTATTTTTTTTATTTATATGTCCATTTTCTATAATTGAAAAATCATAATTTACACAAAATATCTTACACTATCAAATAGAAACAATAGATAATCAAAAGTGTGAATTTACTATGAGTAAATTAAAATAAATGTTATGATAATATAAACAAGTTTATTTAGTAAAATTTGTTGAAAAATGTAATATTTGATATTATTAAAATAATAAATAATATCAAATTATTTTAATTTAAAAATATGTAAAGGAGAAGAAATATGCTATTTGATGAAAGAGATTTAAGAGTTTTCGACAATCCAGATTCTCGACAATATTTTGAAGAAATTTTACAATGTTATTATAGTAAAAATTATAGGGCAACTATTGTTTTGTTATATTCATTTGTTATTTATGATTTGTTTATGAAATTACAAACTATGGCAAGTGAGGGGAATAATAAGGCTGAGGAAAAATTAGCAGAAATTAATGAATTAATTTTAAAAAATGAAAAATATTTAGAAGTCGAAAAGAAAATAATTGAATTCTTTAATAAAAATTGTAAGTTGTATTTTAATCGATTTACAGAGGACGTAAATTATTTAAGAGAGTGTAGACACAAATGTGCTCATTTGAAGGTCAATGATAATACATTATATGTTCCAGAGGATTATCAAGCTAGAATGTTAATATGTTCAATGTATGATAATATACTTTCTGTTAAAGCACCATTTATTATGGATTTATTTTCTATAGTGGAAGAAGTTGTTGAAATTTATTCACAAAGAATTGATAATATTTCTCAAAATAGTCTGGATGAAAGAATAAAAAATGAAATAACCAAAAACTATTTGGAACGTATGACATATGATTCACTAAAAATGTCGTATAAAACATTTTTAAAATTATTATTTATTACTACTGATAAAGATGCAGAAAGAAATGCTTATGGATTATTTGCATTTGTTTACGCTATGACAGATCATATAAGGAAAAATGGGTTTGAAAGATTATTTAAAGAAGAAGATGTTAGAAAAAAATTATTAAGTATTAGTATTGAAAATTTAGAAAACTCTTCTGAAAGAAAACAATCCTTAATAGAACTTATTTTAAATTTTCCAATTTTATTGGATATAATCAAAGAAGATGTGTCATTGTTTGAATATATCAGCAACGAAATTTTACTAAATCCAAATGGGATAAAATATTATAGACTATTTTATCCACGTTCTAATAAAACCCCATATGAATTTTTCAAAGATAACAGTACAGTTCAACAACCACTTTATTCAATGACATTATATGATGCTGTAAAAGAAAGTGTAGATTTCGATTTAGCAGAATTTTCTAAAATCTTAATAAATAAAGTACCACCTTATAATGGATTTAATGATGCTGATGGTTTCATGAACTTTTTTAAGAAACATTTACAAGATTTAGCTATAGAAGATATAGAATCGGTAATGAGTATATATATGAGTAGTAATCAATGCGTTTATCGTTCTAGACATTCAGAGGATTATCAAGAAGTCAGTAAGTATTTAGAAGAACATAAAGTTCATGATACTTCAGAGGACGAAAGTAACTAAATATAAAAAAGATTGCTAATTGTAGTAATAAATATATAGAACAAGAATATTGAAGAATTATGTAATTTTCGTATTCTTGTTTGTACTTTTTAAATATGATATACTAATCATGTTTAAAAATTAAATATTAGGATGTATTAATGAAAAAAGAAGTAATGGACATATACGACTTAGAGATGTTGTTTGAAATATAGAATTGAAAAGAGTGTTGTGCTAAAATTAATTTTGGTTGTCTTATAAAAAATATAAAAAGGGTAGGGAATCAAAATGAAATTCTATATAAATAATAAAGAAATGAGCGAAAAAGTGTTTTGGAGAACATTAGAATCTTTAGTGACGCCTCTTCAAAGAGTTCATATTCTAGAAGGGATGAAGGTAAAGATCGCTGATTATTTATGTTGGATGGAAATTGTCAAATGAAAGAATGAAAAGGAATTTGCATTATTGTAAATTCCTTTTTTATGTTTTTTTGATACTTTTTAGGTGATAAAGTGTATGCCTTTTTAAATGTTTGGATATAATGATTTACATTTTGAAAACCAACTTTTTCAGAAATTTCAGTAATATTGAAAGTGGAACCTAAAAGATAATCAATACTTTTTAATAAACGATAGTGAATTAAATAATCATAAGGAGACATTTTAACAATCATTTTAAAATAACGATAACATTGAGCTATGCTCATATTTCCACTTTCAGCAATATCTTGTAAAGAAATACTTTTATAATAATTTTGGTGAATAAAACTTAACCTATTTTGTAGACGTTCTTGTTGTTTAAATAATGAAATGATTTATTTGAATTGATCAATAATCAATTCATTAGCTATTATATAAGCATGTAAATCAGTATTATCTAAATCTTTAGGTTTTAAAGAAGTTGGCATGATTCCGGGAGGTTTTATGTTAAAAGACGGTAGTTATTCAAATATGTATATCTTATATTTGTCTTTATTATAAAAAGTACTTGACCATATCCTAAGGTTATACTGTTTAATAAGGGTAGAGGTGATGAATATGACAACACATGAAGTAGAAGAAATGTTATCAATAACAAAGAAAACATTGATTTATTATGAAAATGAAGGTTTGGTAAAACCAGCAAGAGATAGCAATAATTATCGGAATTATAATCAAGAGGATGTTTCAAGAATTAAATTTATTTTATTATTAAGAGAAATGGATGTCACGATTGAAGAAATCAAACAAATTATAAATGATAAGAAGTCGATTAGAGATGTTTTAGAAAATAAAAAAGATATGATTAAAAAACAACATCTTGATTTAGAAAATATAGATGAAAGAATTAATAATTATATTAAAAGAAGAAAAGTTAAAATAGCAGTTGATCACGTTTTAGATTATGGAACGATTTATGATCGCTTATATTTTTATAAAGATTATCTTCAATATGGACAAACAAAAATAAACTATAGTGATGTAAAATGTTTTAAATTATCTATGTCAAGTTCAATAGGTCTAATGAGAGTATTAGTTGTTCATATGAATTATTATGTAGATTTAGATGTTGTCACACAACATGATACATATTCTTTTCAAATTATGAATAATGAATTTGTTTATCAAATGATGGAAAGAATTAAAGATTATCCAATAGAAGATCCTCTTGGATTGGTTGATATTTATCTTAATAAACGAGATATGGTGCAACTTAATTCATATATTAATAGACATTTTAGAAAATGGGCAAAAGAATATCATTTAGATAATCCAAGAGAGAGTATTATTAAAAAGTAATAAAGACCAATATGTTCTTAAATAAAAAATATTTAAATAGAAATGTTAAAATAATAATGCACATAAAATATGTACTATCACTGGTGATGATTGTCCATATGTTTACCTTTCGTGATAGTTTGTGAAGCTAGGAAACTAGCTTCTTTTTAGGATAGAATTTATTGATGGTGATTGATATAATGAAAATAAGGAGATGATAGTGTGAATGGTTTTGTAAGAATTAGAGAATTTGAAGAAAGTTATACATCGACAGAAAAATTAATAGCGAAATATATTCTTGAACATGGTAATGAGATTTTAAATTATTCTGCACAAACATTGGGAGAGAAGACAAATACTTCTGCCGCAGCTATTATTAGGTTTTCTAAAAAAATAGGTTTTAAAGGTTTTAGTGATTTAAAAATGAATTTAGCACAATCTCATTCAAATGAGCAACATGATTTAGATGTAGATATTATTTTTAATGAAAATGATGATATGACATCTTTAGTAGATAAAGGATGTCGTTTAAATATGAATACGGTATTGAAAACATATCAATTGATTAATGTTAGTGATTTAGAAAATGCTATAAATCTTTTATGCAATGCATCAACTATTTATCTGTTTGGAGTAGGTGGTTCTTCAGTTATTGCTAATGATATTGAACAAAAATTAATCAGAATTGGGAAAAAGGTTATTTATAATAATGATTTACATATTCAAATGACATTTACGCAAAGTATGACAAAGGATGATATGGCATTGATCATCAGTTATTCAGGAACAACGGCAGGATTGGTAGATATTTCTAAAATCTTAGTTGAAAAAAATATTCCGTATATTTCAATTACACAAATTAATCAAAATCTTATATCAAAAAATAGTACGGTTGCACTTAGAGTACCAAGCGAGGAAAAGGAGTTACGTATAGGAGCAGTTTCATCAAGAATTTCTTCTTTTGTAATTACTGATTTATTGTATTATGGTGTGTTTAAAAAGAACTTTGATAAAAATAAAGATAATTTGATTGATTCAAGAAATAATGTTTCAATTCTTAAAAAGTAGATTCATTTCAAAATGAATCTTTTATTTTGGGAATAATATTTTAAAATATATCAATTATTATTGAAATAATATTTCAATAATAATATAATGATATTGGAAGGAGGGGCCATATTAATGAAATTAAATCAGTTAGATACAGAAAAAGTAAACCAAAATTCATTACATATTGATGAAATGTCAACTATTGATATTTTAAAAACAATTAATAATGAAGATCAAAAAGTAGCATTTGTAGTACAAGACGTCATATTACAAATCGCTCAAGCGGTTGATTGTATCTATAAAAAAATGTGTTTAGGTGGAAGATTAATTTATGTAGGTGCTGGAACTTCTGGAAGGCTAGGAATACTAGATGCCTCTGAATGTCCACCAACTTATGGAGTTGAACCTACTCTTATCCAAGGAATTATTGCTGGAGGGATTAAAGCTGTTACTCAAGCAGTTGAAGGTGCAGAGGATTCGAAGCAATTAGCACAAATAGATTTAGAAAAAATAGATTTAAATGACAAAGATATTGTTTGTGGAATTGCTGCTTCAGGAAGAACACCTTATGTAATTGCAGGATTGCAATATGCGCGCAAAATTGGCTGTTCTACAATTTCATTGTGTTGTGTTCAAAATGGAGAGATTTCAAAGTACGCTAATTATCCTATTGAAGTTGTTGTAGGACCAGAAGTTGTCACTGGCTCAACAAGAATGAAAGCTGGGACAGCACAAAAGATGGTTTTAAATATGATTTCAACTTCAGTGATGATTAAAAGAGGAAAAGTATTTGGAAACTTAATGGTTGATGTTCAACCAACAAATGAAAAATTAAAAATGAGAGCTGTTTCTATTGTTTGCCAATCTGTTGATTGTGATGAAGCAGAAGCAACAAGACTATTAAATAAAAGCAAGTTTAATGTTAAGATTGCTATTTTAATGGGTCTTACGGGTAAAGATGAAATAGAATGTCAAGAAGCTCTTGAAAAGAATAAAGGTAATATTAGCCTAACAGTTAGAAGTTTTTTATAGGAGGAATAAGCAATGAAAAGATATGTTGTAAAAAATGAAAAAAATAAAACATATAAAAATATGTTTGGGGTAACAGACTATGATATTCCAATGTTCGGATTTAAAAGCGCATTGTTGATTTTAGGTGCTACAATGTTATCTTTAATTGTTTGTGTAAATGGTTTTCATTATTTACATATTGATTTTCGCCTTCCTAATGCAATTATTAGTTCAATTGTATGTGGTTTATCTGTTGCTTATTCACAATTTTATATTGAAAGAAAAAAAGGAATGTGTAAAAGCTTTTGGATTGTTGCAGGTATATTTACAATCATGGCTTTTGTGATGATATTAATGATTAGATAGGAGGAAAAAATATGTTTGAAAAGTTCTCGAACATTATTGAAGGTAAATTTGCTGGTCCTTTGGAAAAACTTTCCAATCAAAGACATTTACGTGCTATTCGTGATGGGATCATTGCTACTTTACCAATTATTATTGTAAGTTCGTTATTAATGGTTGTTGCATTTTCATATAATCAAATGCCTGAATCATGGGCTTTGGCGAAGTTTATCAAAGCTAATGCAGTAGCTATTTTATTACCATATAGAATGTCAATGTATATTATGACATTATATGCAGTTTTTGGAATTGGTTATTCACTTGCAAAATCTTATGATTTAGATGGATTAAGTGGAGCAATTATGGCAGAGTTAACATTCTTATTAACGATTGTTCCTGTCTCTATTCCAGATGTGACTGATTCAATTACTGCATTAGCAAGTAAAAATGCAGAATTAAATGCATTTTTACAACAACTTCCTTCAGGATATGTTATTCCTGCAGAAAACTTAGGATCAGCAGGTATGTTTATTGGAATTTTATCTGCATTTATTGGAGTTGAAATTTATAGATTTACACAAGTAAAAGGTATAAAAATTACGATGCCTGCTGCTGTTCCACCAGCAGTAGCAAGATCTTTTGAATCTTTAACACCAACAATTATTATTATTTTAGGAATGTCTACCATTACAATGTGGTTAGGTATTGATGTTCATAGTATTGTCGGAACACTTATTAAACCATTAGTAAATGCAACAGATACTTTACCATCAACATTAATTATTATTTTCTTAATTATGTTTTTCTGGTCATTCGGTATTCATGGAGATTCTATTGTTAGTTCTCTTGCAAGACCAATTTGGTTAATTTTATTAGACCAAAATACAGCTGCGGTAGCTGCTGGAAAAGTAGCAACACATATTGGTGTTGAACCATTTTTACAATGGTTTGTACATATTGGTGGATCAGGAGCAACACTTGGATTAGCTATCTTATTCTGTTTTAAAGCAAAATCTAAATATGGAAAAACTTTAGGAAGAACAACAATCTTACCATCTATTTTTAACATTAATGAACCAATGATTTTTGGGGCACCAATTGTTTTAAATCCGATGTTATTAATTCCTTTTATTGTTATTCCTTTAGTTCTGGCAACAATTGCTTGGGTTGCTACAGCAATGCATTTAGTTAATTGTGCTGTTACAATTGCTCCATGGACATTACCTGGACCAATTGGTGCTTATCTTGCATGTGGAGGAGATTGGAGAGCAGCAGTTTTGAATATTATTTTAATTGTAATCTCTGTTGTGTTATATTATCCATTCTTTAAAATGTATGATAAGGAATTATTAGAAGAAGAAAAAGCTAAAGAAGCTATTGAAGGATAAAAGGTGAAATTTATGTATATAGGTATTGATGGTGGTGGAACAAAGACAAAAATGGTTTCTTATGATGATGATGGAAATATATGTCAAGAAATAGTTTTACCAACTGTTCATATTCTAAGTCAAACGCCAAAAAAATGTATTGAAATATTAAAAGCTGGAGTTGAACAATTAGATCCACAAAGTGTTTCAAAAATTGGTATTGGTTTAGCAGGATATGGACAAGATAAAAAAATAAGAAAAGAAATAGAGGATATTTGTTTAAAAGCATTTAAAAATAGACCATTTGTTTTAAAAAGTGATGTACAAATAGCAATAGAAGGTGCTCTTGATGGTCAAGATGGTATTGTTGTGATTGCTGGAACGGGTAGTATTGCGCTTTCCTTAAAGGAAGGTATGTTACAACGTTGTGGTGGTTGGGGCTATCAATTAGGTGATGAAGGAAGTGCTTATTGGATTGCTAAAAAGATGTTGAATGTTTTTTGTCAAGAAGTTGATGGTCGTTTAGAAAAGACGATTTTATATGATTTAATTAAAAGAGAATGTCATTTAGTAAATGATTATGACATTATTACTTTTATGAATAATTTAAATCATGATCGTACAAAAATAGCTGCTTTAGCTTATATCAATGGCTTAGCAGCAAAAGAAAAAGATCCTAATGCTTTAAAAATATATAAACAAGCTGCAGAAGAAATATATAAACTTATTAACTTGTTATCTAAAAATTTTAAATCTCCCATTAACGTCTCTTATATAGGCGGTGTATTTCAACATGCAGGTTCCTTTATTATTCCTCATCTTCAAGATCAATTAGGAAATCGTTTTAATCTTATTCCACCTATTCATACACCAGAATATGGTGCCTATATACTTGCAAAGAAACTAAGGTGAGAAATCACCTTAGTTTTTAAAAGGAGGACATAAAATGGTATATATACAAAAGAAAAAAGATATTCTTTGGGGTGGAGCAACTGCTAGTAGTCAATATGAAGGAGGTTATGATTTAGATGGAAAAGGTTTAGATACACAAGATTGTAGACCTTATTTAAAGAGAACTTCTGATGCTACAACAGCAACACGCTTACTCACACAAGATGTTATAGATGAAGCAAAAAAATGTCAGGGTATTGGAAATTATACTTTTAGAAAAGGCAGTGATGGATATCATCATATAGATGAAGATATTGCTTTATTAAAGGAATTAGGGATTGATATTTATAGATTTTCAATAAGTTGGGCAAGATTATATCCTCAAGGTGATGAGTTAGAACCAAATAAAAAAGGAATCGCGTTTTATGATCATATTTTTAAAGAAGTTCATAAGGCGGGTATGAAAATATTTTTAACAATGAATCATTATGCTGTACCACTATATTTAGTAGAAAATTATGGTGGTTGGACAAATAGAAAATTAGTTATTTTTTATGAAAGATTTGCGAGAACTGTTTTTGAGCATTGGGGACAATATATTGATTATTTTTTACCATTTAATGAAATAAATGCAGGTTATTTTAGTCCTTATAATGGCGTAGGTTTAGTTAAAGAAAAAGACAAATCCTATAATCAAAGTCTTGTTTTTCAATCACTTCATCATCAATTTATTGCAAGTGCACAAACAATTAAAATAGCAAGAGAATTATCTCCTAAAAGTCAATCAGGATGTATGGTCGCATGTTTTTGTTATTATCCTTTAACATCTTCACCAGAAGATAATTTAAAAGCCGTTAGAGATGAAGAAATACATCAATGGTTTGCAGTTGATATTTTAGCTAATGGTCATTATCCAAGTTATATGGATCGCTTTTTTAGAGAAAATGATATTCATTTAAAAATGGAAGAGGGCGATGAAGCATTGTTAAAAGAATATGCTTGTGATTTTGTTAGCTTTTCTTACTATTCAAGTTCAATTGCTACTGTTCAAGAAGATGGACAACAAACAGCAGGTAATTTAGTAGTTTCAACTAAAAATCCTTATTTAAAAGCAAGTGAATGGGGATGGCAAATTGACCCAATTGGTCTTAGAATTATGCTCAATAAAATGTATGATCGTACTCAAAAACCAATTTTTATTTCAGAAAACGGCTTAGGAGCAAGAGATCAATTAAATAGTGATTTTTCAATTCATGATCCTTATAGAATAGATTATTTAAAACAACATTTTAAACAAATAGAAGAAGCCATTGATGATGGTGTTGATGTTATTGGTTACATTATGTGGGGTGTTATTGATATTGTTTCAGCTGGAAGCTGTGAAATGGCAAAAAGATATGGAGTTATTTATGTAGATGGTGATAATTTAGGAAATGGTACTTATAAACGTTATAAGAAGGATAGTTTTAAGTGGTATCATGATTATATTCAAGCTCAACATCAACAATTTAAGAAATGATTAATTTCATTTCTTTTTTTGAAATAATATTTTAAATATTTTTATAAAAAAATGAAATTTTATGTATGAAAAGGCTTTCAAAATGATTTGCATTTTGTTACAATACATATTGTACAACATGTCTAGACAATATTAAGTGCAAATTATAGAGAGGAATATGAATAAATGGGAAAAAGAATGAAAAAAGTTCTAGCATCAGCTATGTCCCTATCAATGGTCGCTTCAATGGCTATGTCAGGGGTTGGTGCTACAACTTCAAGAGTTGATAGTTTGTTATCAAATATGTCATTAAGACAAAAGATAACACAAATGATGATGGTTGATTTTAGAAAATGGAAAACTGAAGATGAATCGGAAGCTACTGATTTTACTAAAATGAATTCAGAAGTACAAAAAATCGTAGAAGATTATGATTTTGGTTCAGTTATTTTCTTTGCTAACAATATTAAAGAAACTGAACAAAGCTATAATTTAACAATGGATCTACAAAAAGCAGCAACAAAAGATAATGGTATTCCATTATTGATTAGTGCAGATCAAGAAGGTGGTTCTGTTTATCGTTTAGGATCAGGAACTGCTTTACCAGGAAACATGGCGTTAGGAGCAACAGGTGATGTCAATAATGCTAAAATTGCTGGAGAAATTATTGGTAGTGAATTAAGTTCTTTAGGAATTAATACAAATTTAGCACCAGTTGTTGATGTTAATAATAATCCAAGTAACCCGGTTATTGGACTACGTTCATATGGTGATGATGCTGAAATGGTGGGGAAAATGGCCTCAGCTGAAATCGAAGGATTAGCTGAGTATAATGTTATTGGATGTGCAAAACACTTCCCTGGACATGGAGATGTAGCTACTGATTCACACTATGGATTACCAATCGTAAACAAATCAAAAGAAGAATTATTAAATAATGAATTAAAACCATATCAAGTTGCAATTAATCAAGGTATTGAAATGATCATGTCAGCTCATATTCTTTACCCTCAATTAGATAATACAACTGTTTATTCAGAAAAAACTAAACAACAAGAAAAATTACCTTCAACATTATCTCATAAAATCATTACAGATTTATTAAAAAATGAATTAGGATTTAATGGGGTTGTTGTTACTGATGCAATGAACATGGCAGGTATTGCAAAAACATACGATCAAGTTCAAGCTACTAAACTTGCTATTAATGCAGGGGTAGATTTAATATGTATGCCTTGTGATTTAAAAAGCAAAGATGATTTAGCTAATTTAGATAAAATTATTGATGGTGTAGAAAAAGCAGTAAATGATGGTGAAATTCAAAAATCTAGATTAGATGATGCAGTAACAAGAATCTTAACATTAAAAGAAAATAAAGGAATTTTAGATTGGAAAGAATCTAACTATTCATTAGAAAAAGCATTAGCAACAGTAGGTAGTGATGAAAACAGAGCTAAAGAAAGAGAAATCGCTAGAAAAGCTGTAACAGTTGTTAAAAATGAAAATAACGCATTACCATTAAATGTTACTAAAAAAAGTAAAGTTTTAATGCTTTGTCCATATACAAATGAACAATCTCAAATGTTAATGGGATGGAATAGGGCAAAGAAAGCTGGATTAATTCCTGATGGTGCAGAAGTTAAAGTTCAATGTTTTATGAATCATGATGATTTAGAAACAGTAAAAGAAAATATTGATTGGGCTGATACTGTTATTATTAATTCAGAAATTTATGGAACATACTATACAAATTATAAACATTGGCTTTCTGCTGGACCAAATAATTTTACAAAATATTGTAAAGAAAATAATAAAACTTCAGTTATTATGTCAGTAGATTTACCATATGATGTTCAATTATATCCATATGCAGATGCAATCTTAGCTGTATATGGTGATATAGGATCTTCTGTTGATCCAACAGAAGCTATCGTAGGTGGAACTACAACATCTAAAGAAGCATATGGACCAAATATTATTGCTGGTGTAGAAGTAGCTTTAGGTACATTTGGAGCAACAGGAACTTTACCTGTAAATGTTACAAAATATGATGCTGATAGTAATAGTTATACAGATGAAATTGTTTATAAACGTGGTCATGGAATAACATACGATGCTAAAACAATTAATAGAGATGAATTAGAAAATAAAGTAGCAGAATTAGAAAAACTTGAAAAAGGAAACTATACTGATGCATCATGGTCAGTATTTGAAATTGCATTAAATGATGCTAAAGAAGTATTAAGTAAAGTAAGTTCACAAGAAGATATTGATGAAGCATTAGCAACATTAAATAAAGCATATGAAGCATTAACAGAAAACAAAAAAGAAGAACCAACAAATCCATCTGATAAAAAAGATGAATCAACAAATAAAAAAGACGAAACAGTTAAAACAGAAACAAAGAAAAATACACAAAAATCAAAAGTAAAAACAGGAGATAATACAGCAATTACAGCATTTGCAGTAATGATGTTTATTTCAGGATGTGTATTTGTATTAGCAAGAAGAAAAAGAAATGATTAATTAAAATGTCCTCTTCGTTGAAATCAACGAGGAGGATTTTTTTATTTTAATCACTTTGATTATCAAGTATAATTAAATAAATAAACAAAGAAAGGATTAGAGTGATGATTGATTTAAGAGAATATTTTTATAATAAGATAAAAAATGAAATGGATCATTGGGATATGTCAGATGCTTATTCTATTACCTTTTTTCTATATAGTAATGAAGCATATACATATAAAGAATATTCTAATGTTTGTGAATTTAGTATTTCTTTAAATAATGAAACTTTCTTTAAAAGTGAATATTCTGGAGATGATGAAGGTCTTTATAGTGAAGAAAGATGGAATTATGCATATTTAGAGCAAGATGATAAAGATATGCTTGATGAAAAAGGAATGGAAACTTTATTTGCGTGGTATAAACAAGAAGGTATAGAGAATATTGGTTATGAAGATCCTGATTGTTATGATGAAAATTGTAGATATATAGGAAAAGGTCCAGTAGGGTATTATGAATTATTAGAAGTGATTAGTGATGTTGCTAGAAGATTAATTGAAGAAGATTATTTTCTACAAAGATGTGGTAAGAGAATTCCTATTATTATTCAAGATTTAGAATTTACGTGGTATGTTCTTGAGGCAACAAAGAAAGTAAATATCCATGATGAAGCACATGATTTTTTTAAAGCATTAGAATCTGGAAATATGTAACTTATTTGTAATTTTCTATAACTTTTGATAAAATCTATTCTGTTTAGAAATGAGGAATAGGATGACTACTAGAGATATACAAAGAGAAGAAACGAAAAAGAGAATATATGATGTTGCTTTTAAGTTATTTGATGAATTTGGATATGATAAGGTAAAAGTAAGTGATATTGCTAAGGCAGCAAATGTTTCTGTAGGATCTGTCTATTATCATTATAAAAATAAAGAAGCCATCATTGATTATGGATATTATGAATTTGATCAGATGTTAAAAGAAGCTTATGAAAAGCAAACTTTTGATAGTGAAAGAGAGGCTATTCTCTTTCTAATTGATTTTCAAATAAAAGATGTTTTTTTAGATATTGGTTTAAAGATGACAACTATTTGTTTTAAAAATCAAATAAATGCTGAAAATACATATCTTCATAGTGATGAAAGATATCTTTATCAAAAACTTTTAGAAAACTTAAATAATATACAACATATGAATAAAGAACATGCTGCTAAAATGATGTTAAGAATTAGTCGAGGAAGTATTTATGATTGGTGTTGTCATAATGGAAGTTATGATTTAATAGAAGCAGTGCATGAAGAAATTTCTATTGTATTAGATTATATTGGTTTGTAGAAAGACGAAAGTCTTTCTATTTTTTTTATTTCTATGTGAAAAAATTATTAAGTTATTGACAATTGAATTGTAAAGGCTTACGATGTATATATAAGCTAACTGAATAAGTTCAGTGAACTAATTCAAGGAGGAATTTGGTATGAATAAATATCAACATTTATTTTCACCGATTAAAATCGGTACAGTAGAAGTTCCAAATCGTATTGCATTACTTCCAATGGGGGTCTTTTCACCACGTATGATGAATAATGACGGAAGTTATACAAAAGATGGAGCAGATTATTATATTGAAAGAGCTAAAGGAGGAACAGGGTTAATTATTACTGGTTTAGTTCCAGTGCCTAAAGGAGCAGGGCTTCCAAGTATTGTCAATGATGTAAAAAGCTATACTGAAAACATGAAATACTTAGCAGATGGTGTTCATAAATATGGATCAAAAGTATTTGTTATGTTAACAGCAATGTCTGGTAGAGCATCTATTCATGCTACAGATCCAGCACCTAGTTCAATGCCTAATGTATGGGATCCATCTAAAAATAATCCTGAAATGAGTATTGAAGACATTCATCAATATATTGAATGGTTTGCCATGGGGGCTAAAGCCGCTAAAGATGCCGGTATTGACGGGGTAGAAATTCATGCAGTTCATGAAGGTTACTTGTTGGATCAATTTACGATTGCTGCATGGAATAAACGTAATGATGAATATGGTGGAAGTTTAGAAAATCGTTTAAGATTCCCATGTGAAATTGTTAAAGCAATTAAAAAAGCTTGTGGACAAGATTTCCCAGTTTCCGTTCGATATTCAGTTGTAAGTAAAACAAAAGATTTTAATAGAGGTGCTTTACCTGGAGAAGAATATCAAGAATTTGGTAGAGATTATCAAGAAAGTGAAAAAGTTGCTAAAATGTTAGAAGAAGCAGGATATGACATGCTTGATTGTGATAATGGATCATATGATGCGTGGTATTGGCCACATCCACCAGTATATATGCCAAAAGCATGTAACTTGGAAGATGTTGAAAAGGTAAAACAATGGGTCAACATTCCAGTTATTTGTGGTGGACGTTTTGATGATCCTGAACTTGCTGAAAAAGAAATTGCGGCAGGAAAGATTGATATGATGGGTATGGGGCGTCCATTATTAGCTGATCCAGATCTTGCAAATAAATTCAAAGAAGGAAAAGAAGATGATATTCGACCATGTATTTCTTGTCATTTTGGATGCTTAGCACGTATTTTCCAAGTTGATATGAAAACAATGAGTTCTAAAGATATTTCATGTGCTTTAAATCCACGATGTGGTATGGAAAATCATTATAATATTACGAAAGCAGATGTTTTAAAGAAGGTTGCAGTTGTTGGTGGCGGTATTGCTGGTATGGAAGCTGCACGTGTTGCTGCTCTTCGTGGTCATGAGGTTGACCTTTATGAAAAAACAGATCGTCTAGGTGGTGTCTTTAATGAAGCAAGTGCTTTTGATTTTAAAGATGATGATCGTCGTTTACTTGCTTGGTATAAAAAACAAATTAAAGATACAGGTGTGAATGTTAAATTCAATACAGAATTTAAGGTAGAAGATAAAGAAAAATATGATGTTGTTTTTGTAGCTACGGGAGCAAGTGAAAAACGTTTAGACATGATTCCTGGATTTGATCAACCAAATGTAAGATACGCTGTAGATGTTTTAGATAAACAAGATATTAAGGACCAAAATGTTGTCATTATTGGTGGAGGTCTTACAGGTTGTGAATTGGCTTATGATTTAGCAAGAAAGAATAAGAAAGTATCTGTAGTAGAAGCACTTCCAACAATTATGAACGTTGAAGGTCTTGCTGCACCAAACTATAATATGCTTGTTGAATTAATGGAACATTATCATGTGGATATTTATAAAAATGCAACAGTTAAAGAATATAAAGATGGAAAATTATTAATTAATGTAATGACAACCAATCAACCAAATATCAACAATAGAGCACGTATGATGTCATTATTTGGAGTACATCATATTCCAAAAACAATTGATGCAGATACAGTTGTTGTTTCTGTTGGATATAAATCAAATCAAACATTATATGATTCAATAAAAGGTGATAATGTTTACTTATTAGGAGATGCCATTCATCCAAGTAATCTTATGACTGCTATTTGGGGAGCTTATACAATAGCTTTAAAAGTTTAGAATTTGTAAGTGAGGAAATGGGAAACCATTTCCTTTTTTTGCGTGGTATAATTTTTTTAGAATATTTTTACTAGGACATGTGGCTGTCTTAGTTGAACTCTATAATAGAAGCTGTAATAAGGAAGTGGGACAAATGGTAAATAATCAAAAGAAAAATAGAGTGTTAGATATTTTTTATAGAGCTTTTAAAGGAGAAGAACTTTCTGTTTCTAATCTTGCTAGTGAATATGAAGTATCTACAAAAAGTATTACAAGAGATATTAATGAAATTAAAAATTTCTTAGCGGATAATCGAGATGTGGTAGGAAATAGTGAACTTCTTTATTCTTATCAAAGTAAAACGTATTCTTTAAAGTTCAATCATTTTTTAGTTTCTAAAGAACTTGTTGCTATTGTGAAAATTCTTGTGGGCTGTCGTGCTTTAAGTAAAGAAGAATTATTAGAACTTATTGCAAAACTAAAAAATTTAACAGATTTACAAGATTGTAAATTATTAGAACAAGTTATTCGCAATGAAATGTATCATTACCATGAAGTACATCATGATTGTATATGCAAACTATCTTGAAAGAAAAGCAAGAAATGAAGGAATCAATCAAGGAATTAGCCAAGGAATCAACTAAGGAAAAAAATAGAACGTAAAGAAAAGAATATAGAGTATGTAAGAAAACTAATGGAAAGATTACAAATGTCATTTAAAGAAGCGGTTTGTTTATTAGAAATACCAGAAAAAGAAATTAAAGAAATAGAAAAATACTTTCAATCATAAATAATGAGCTTAAAGGTAGAAAAAGATATTTTTAATTAGAGTAAAAGAGGCTTTTGTAGCCTCTTTTTTAAGCGAGTGTTTTTTTCACAAAATGCTTGAAATAAATACCATTAAGAATTGTTGTCATTAAATCTGAAATCGGTTCTGCTAGAACAACAGCATAAACTCCATAACTTGGTAAAATAAATGGTAACAGATAAATCAAAGGTATTAATAAAATGATTTTTCTAAAGAATGCAAAGAAAAATGCATTTTTTCCACAACCTAATGCATTATAGGTTTGTTGAAAAGTAGAGAAAGCACCCATGATAATAAAGCCAAAGATATAGATTCTTAATAATTGATAAGAAAGTTGAATTAACTGAGTATTATTAGCAAATAAGGAAACAAATACTTGAGGAAATGCTTCCATTAGCAAAACGCCAATAATTGAATAGGTTAAAGCTACTTTGATCGTAATTTTAATAGTCTCTTTTACACGATCATATTTTTTTGCGCCAAAATTGTAACTAATAATAGGTTGTGCTCCTTGGGCAATTCCTTCCATAGGAAGAGATAGGATTTGTGACATTGAAAGAAGTATTGTCATAGCACTTACCGATAAATCTCCACCATAAAGAAGAAGCTGTCTATTAAAGGCGACTTGTAAAATTCCTTCTGTTGATGACATAAAGAAAGGAGTAAAACCTAAACCTAATATTTTTTTCATAATATAAACACTCCTTTCTTATTTTTATAATTGTCTTTTTACCAAATAAAAAAGATAACACCCAAATACATGAGACAAATTGTGAAATAATGGTTGCAAGGGCAGCACCAGCAACATTCATATGTAAAACATAGATAAAGATAGGATCTAAAATAATATTTAAAATACCACCAATAAGTAAAGTCATCATGCCAAACTTCGCATAACCTTGAGTGTTGATAAAATAATTAAGACCGACTGTTAATTGGATAAACACAGTTCCAACTGCATAAATTCTTAAATAAGATAAAGCATAAGGAAGTGTTTTTTGACTTGCTCCAAAAAGAATAAGAATTTTATCACCCCAAACAAAAAGACAGAACATAATGATAAGCGAGGTTAAAATTAAACTACTAAAAGCATTTCCTAAAATTCTTTCAGCTTCTTTGGGATTCTTTTCTCCTAATTTAATAGAGGCGAGTGGAGCACCACCTCGACCAAAAAGATTACTAAAAGCAGTAATGATTGTAATAATTGATGTACATAAACCAATTCCCGCAATGGATAAACCACCATCGGGAAGTCTACCAATATAAATACGATCAACCATATTATAAATAAGCGTTGCAAGCTGTGCCAAAATGGATGGTAAAGCAAGCGAGAATAAAAGTGATGACACTTTTTCATTTTCTAATCTATGATTCATAAATACCTCCAAACAGTCTTAATTATAAATGTTTAATTATAAAGGTCAATATGATAAAATTATGGAAAGAAAGAAGGGAAAAGTATGGCATTATTTGATGATTTAACAAAGAAAGCAGCAAAGTTTACGGAAAAAACAATTGAAAAATCTTCTGAACTTGTAGATACTGCAAAAACAAAAGTAAGTATTAAAAGTGCAGAAGCTGATTTGGATGATCAATTCATTGAATTAGGAAAGTTGTATTATGAAGTTTTAAATAAGGACAATGTCTTTGATGAAAAAGCTGCTCCAGTTGTTCAAAAGATTGATGAAATCAATCAACGTATTGAAAATTTGAAATCAAGTCTTGAAAAAGAATAACGCAATTACTGTTCATATTTACTATACTGGAGAAAATGGAAGTGCAAAAGCTTTTGTCAAAGAGATGTTAACAAGTGGTCTTGTTGATGAAATTAGAAAAGAAAAAGGAAATAGACGTTATGAATATTTCTTTTCAGTAGAAGAAGAAGAAACGGTTTTATTAGTGGATAGTTGGGATAATCAAGAAGCAATTGATTTACATCATTCTTCTAGCATCATGGATCAAATAATGGAACTAAGAATCAAATATCATCTACATATGAAAGTTGAATGCTATTTTTTAGATGAAACAGGAATACCAAAAGAAGATCAAAAGTTTATTCAAAAATAAGGGCCTATTGAGGAAATAGGTCCTTCAGACTATTAACATTTTATTTGTTAACAGTTTGAAAGAAGACCACTAAAAAGGTCTTTTTTTGTTGTAAAAACACGGTATATTAGACAAAGAAGAGAAAAAGGTAAAAAAAGAGTGGGATAAAAAAATGTTGATATAAAGGCAGAAAAAGAGTGAAAGAGAGAAAAAAATAAAAAAAGGACAAGAAAAAGCTTTACAAAAGGGAGAGAGGATGGTAATATAAATGGGCACTCGACGAGAGAGACGAGTGAGAGGACATTGAAAACTGAACAGGAAAGAATAAAACACAACGTCAATGAGAGTTTAGAAATAAACAGAAAACAAAAAAAGAGCTAAACAGACCAAAGTTGTCTGAAGAGATAGAAGGACAATGGAGAG